>CAJDWD010000015.1_pt1 | contig 11920 bp, 13 predicted proteins | sample 7391451 | NCBI WGS metagenome assembly CAJDWD01 (sample SAMEA7055716, study PRJEB34461) | soil metagenome | biome: terrestrial ecosystem; feature: Peninsula; material: soil | place: Antarctica | collected 2016
ACAAAATCTCTTTGACCGAAGTGATAATGTGATGTTTGCCCAAAAAGGAATTCCTGCACCAACTTTTTCTTTAGGTTTCCGATCTTTTGATGGCGATGTAACTAAATATTACCATCAAGCAAGTGACGAAGCAGATACATTGGATTATGATTATCTCTTGAAATTTTTCCAAAGCTATGTACTTGCCGGAAGATTGATTGCAGACAATCCAAAAACACCAACTTGGGTTAGTAAAGACAAGTATGAAGAAGCAGGGAAAAAACTCTATGGAAAGTAATCTGTCAATTCTAAATTCAGAATTCAGAATTAAATAAATTACATCCGTTCTGGAACCTCAATTCCCAAAAGCGCAAAAGCACTTTTAATAACACTTGCAACCGCTCCAGAAAGTTTTACTCGGAAGGCTTTTTCAGCTTCATTATCCGTCGCTAAAATCGGCACGTTTTGATAAAAGCTATTGAATTCCTTAACCAAATCATAAGTGTAATTTGCAATTAAAGCCGGACTATAATTTGCAGCAGCCAATTGAATGGTTTCAGGATATTGTTTAAGTATTTTTAGAAGTTCCTTTTCCTTTGGATGCATTTCGACTAATGTCAGGTCGAGCGCAGTCGAGACCTCTCTGGCTTTTCTCAAAATAGACTGAATCCGCGCATAAGTGTACTGAATAAACGGTCCTGTATTCCCTTGAAAATCAACACTCTCTTCAGGATTGAAAAGAATTCGTTTTTTTGGATCAACTTTAAGGATGTAATATTTCAATGCTCCTAGTCCGATAATGTTATAAAGTTCGTTTTTCTCATCTTCTGAAAAATCGTCAATCTTTCCAAGTTCTTCGGAAATTTCCCGTGCCGTTGAAGTCATTTGTTCAATTAAATCATCTGCATCAACAACGGTTCCTTCTCGGCTTTTCATTTTCCCTGAAGGCAGATCAACCATTCCATAGCTCAAATGAAACAGATTTCTAGCCCAAGTATATCCAAGTTTCTTCAGAATTAGAAAAAGGACTTTAAAATGATAATCCTGTTCATTTCCAACGGTGTAAATCATACCGCCAACATCCGGATGATCTTTTACACGCTGCACAGCAGTTCCAAGATCCTGCGTCATATAAACTGCAGTACCATCGCTTCGCAAAACGAGTTTTTCATCAAGTCCGTCCTCGGTTAAATCACACCAAACCGAACCGTCATCTTTCATAAAGAAAACATCTTTCTTTATTCCCTCTTCTATAATATCTTTTCCTAATAAATAGGTGTCGCTTTCATAATAATAAAAGTCGAAATCTACACCAATAGATTTATAGGTTTCTTCAAAACCTTTGTAAACCCAAGCATTCATTTTATTCCAAAGGGCTACAACTTCTTCATCGCCAGCTTCCCATTTCCTAAGCATTTCTTGGGCTTCAAGAATTAGTGGTGCGTTTGCTTTGGCTTCTTCCTCAGTTTTTCCTTTTGCTTTTAAAACTTCAATTTCCTTTTTGTACTCCTTGTCGAATTTCACGTAGTAGTTTCCAACTAGTTTATCTCCTTTTAAGTCAGCAGTATCCGGAGTTTCACCGTTCCCGTATTTTTCCCAAGCAAGCATACTTTTACAAATATGAATTCCTCGATCATTAATAATTTGGGTTTTATACACTTTCTTTCCTGCGGCCTTTTCAATTTCAGCAACGGAATATCCGAGCAAAACATTTCGAACGTGACCTAGATGCAGTGGTTTATTAGTGTTTGGGGAAGAATATTCAACCATCATTGCTTCACTTCCTTGTGGCGCAAACCCAAAAATCGAGAAATCTTCTACGGAATTAAAGAAATCCATATAAAATGAATCACTCAAAACAATATTCAAGAAACCTTGAACAACGTTGAACTTTTCTATTTCCGAAACATTTTCAACTAAATACTTACCAATAGCCTCTCCAATCTGAACTGGATTTCCTTTTACCACGCGGAGTATCGGGAAAACAACTGCAGTAATATCACCTTCAAAATCTTTACGCGTTGGCTGTAATTCTACCGATTCTAATTCTGCGCCGTAGATTTCTTTAACGGCAGACTTAATTTGGGTTTCTAAATTTTTTTGAAATGTCATTTTAAATATAGATATGAGAAATGAGACTTGAGATGTGAGATCTCTGCGCTATGTTTTATTTTAATAAAAAAACGAAGTTCTTACTGAAACTTCGAAGTTCGGGCACAAAGATACACGTTTTTAAATTTTAAGTATTTCAGAAATCCTTATCTTTAAAGTAAAAAATGCTTTTAGATGTTTCTTATAATAATAAAATAAACACCCGTAAAATAGATGAAGAACTAGGGAAACCCTTTCCACTTATGGAACGCTTTAAAATGGGTGGTATTGGTTCACCAAAATTGATACTAACCGATACCAGTATTCAGATTAGTAATTTAATGAACCTAGACAATAACAGAAATGTATGTAATATAGAAATGCGTCCCAAAGGAATTATTGTGGGTTTTCGAAGCCGATTAAATTCATACGCATTAATTATCCCCTATTATAAATTAGTGATTTATAAGGGTAAGGCCGAAGAATATTCTATTCATAAGGATAATTACTTCCTTAAGTTTCAGGCGCAGGGCAGTGATAAAGCGATCCACAACTTTATGAAAAAATTGATGGAAACAAAACAAGCTACCGCTCCCGAGAGGCTAGAAGAAATGTGAAATATTTGCGAATTAACCGCGATTTTTCAGAAGTGCTCCACCAAGAAGAGCCAAAACTCCAATACCGATCATACCCAAAGTTTGATTGCTCAAACCTTCTTTTGCGTTCACTTCTAAAGGACCAATTGCCACAACAGACTGAGGAACAAATGCGTTGTAAAGACCAAAAATAATTAACACTACTCCGACAATAAGCAACGCGGTTTTTAAAATTTTCATATTATTTGATTTGTTTGGTTGAATTTTTAAAGATAGTCCTTTACTAATTATACAGCACATTAAGTTAACGGCTTTTTAACTACTGTTTAATTATTTTGAATTACATTTAAACAAATTTACAGCCTTGAAAATTCTACTTACCGGAGCCAATGGATATATTGGCATGAGATTATTACCCGAACTTCTAGAAAACGGACATCATGTAATTTGTGCTGTTCGCGATAAAAATAGACTTCCATTAGATCCAAAGACAACTAGTAAAGTATCGGTGGTTGAAGTGGATTTTGCAGAAGAAGTAAATCTTGAATCATTTCCGAAAGATATTGATGCAGCTTATTATCTGATACATTCTATGAGTGGATCAACTACAGATTTTGATGAAATAGAAGCACGTTCAGCTGAAAATTTCAATAAATATATGGCTGCAACATCTGTAAAGCAGGTTATATATTTAAGCGGAATTGTTAATGAGAAGGAACTTTCAAAACATCTTTCTTCCCGAAAGAAAGTAGAAGAAATATTATATAAAGGCAAGTACCATCTCACCGTTTTACGTGCAGGAATTGTTGTTGGTAGCGGTAGTTCTTCCTTCGAAATAATAAGAGATCTTTGTGAAAAACTACCAGTAATGATCGCTCCAAATTGGTTGAAAACACGAATTCAACCTATTGCCATTCGTGACGTTATTTCCTTTCTCTACGGTGTTCTAGACAACGACAAATGTTTTGATCAATCTTTTGACATTGGCGGTCCTGACGTCTTGACGTATAAGGAGATGTTGATGAAATACTCGAAAATACGTGGGTTAAAACTTTGGATAATTTCTGTGCCATTTATGTCGCCTCGGCTTTCCTCCTATTGGCTCTATTTTGTTACCTCGACCTCCTATAAACTTGCAGTTAATTTAGTAGACAGCATGAAAATGGAAGTTGTAGCCAAAGACAACAAACTTCAGGAAATACTAGATATCCATCCAATTACTTATGAAGAAGCAATTAGAAAAGCATTTATAAAAATTGAACAAAATCTTGTTGTTTCCAGTTGGAAAGATGCCTTAGTGGCTGGAAGAATTACAAATTTGAAGGAGTACATTCAAGTACCAACTTTTGGATGTTTAAAAGACCGAAAGGTTTTGAAGGTAGATAATCCTGAAAAAGTTCTAGAGAATATTTGGGCAATTGGAGGGAAGAAAGGTTGGTATTACGGTAATACGCTTTGGAAATTACGTGGATTTATAGATAAGGTTGTAGGCGGTGTTGGCCTTAGACGTGGTCGTACCAATCCCACACAAATTTTTACTGGGGATGCGTTAGACTTTTGGCGCGTGCTCTATGCTGATAAAGAAAACAAAAGATTGCTGTTATTCGCAGAAATGAAACTTCCTGGAGAAGCGTGGTTGGAATTCTGTATTAATGATAAAAATGAACTAATACAAACCGCAACTTTTAGACCCAAAGGTCTATGGGGAAGATTGTATTGGTACACTATGCTCCCATTCCATTACTTTATTTTTGGAGGTATGATTAGAAACATTAGTAAAATTGTGGAGGAGGCTTAAAACTATTCTTTCGGAAGAAAAACCTCAGCCATCATACAACGAGCGCTTCCGCCACCACAAGTTTCAATAGTTGTAAGATCGCTACTCAATATTTCAGAAGATTTTTCAATTTCAGAAATCTGATCTTTTGTTAAAGATTTATGTGCAGCAGCACTCATTACAAGATGCTTTTTATCCCTTCCTTGAACCTGAAGCATATTCCCAGCAAAATGATGCATTTGGGCTTCGGTAATTCTAATGATTTGCTTTTTATCTTTTTTTAAATGCTGGATAACATTTTTCTTTTCAGCAGGATCGTCAATTGTATCTAAACATATAACGGAGAAGTCCTCTGCCAAACACATCATTACGTTAGTATGATATATTGGAACTCGTTTGCCATCTACCGTTTGGTTCGCTGTAAATATTACTGGAAAATAATCAAAATCTTCACAGAATTCTATCACTAAATCTTCATCAGCACGCGCCGAAAGAGCGCAATACGCTTTTTTATTTACTCTATCTAACAACAGACTTCCTGTACCTTCCAAAAAAAGACCTTCGTCCTCTGCAGTAGTATAATCAATAACATTATTGATTATAAACCCCTCTTTTTCCAGACGGAACAATAATTCCTCCCGTCTTTCCCGACGACGGTTTTCAGCAAACATAGGATAAAGACCTATATCGCCATTTTCGTGAAAACTTATCCAGTTATTTGGGAAAATAGAATCCGGCGTGTCCATCTTCAAATCATCATTTTCCACAATAACATTAACCCCTACAGCTCGTAACTTTTCAACAAAAGCATCAAACTCCGTTTGAGCTTTCGCGTTTATTTCAGCATTTTGTAACGCTAGATCTTCCTGAAAAAAATTATTCACCGCGGTTTCTTCGTTCATTCTAAACGCAACCGGGCGTATCATTACGATTGTATCTGTTATTTGTTTTGCCAATTGAAGGAATTTTAGGCTGCAAATTTAAGTGAATTAAGTGTCATAAAAAATGCTTTTAAATGGGTAAATTAGATTCTGAAAACTTAATACCTTCCTAATATGATTTTTGTTTTATTTCCGAAGAAAAAACCTATTTCAAGCACTTAGATTATCTAATTCCTCTTTGGAAAAATCTCCATATTCCACAAGTATTTTCTTATAAAAAGTATATTGAAGATGACTAGTACCAAGACAACCTATTAGAGTTTCTTCCAAGTCTGTATAAGAGAATTGATCTGCTAAAGCTTTATTCATATCAAAAAGCCTAACAGGATTTGTAGTTAAAGGTTTAGAGTTTGAAGAATAGATTACTTTGGATTCGTAATCAATTTTTACATCCACCGCATTAAAGCAAAATTTTAGATATTTTTTGTGGAAATCACAAAACTGTTCATCAGGACGTTTATTGAACTGACAACTCAACTCAATAAAGGCTCTCATTTCTCTTAGAACTATTTCCTCTCCGCTTTCCATATTAAATCTTTTCGTTTACTTACACTGAAGATACGAAGGATTTAATCAGTTGGATTTTTCTATAGCGGACTTTGGCGCGAGTTTAACGACACGGGATTAATTTCGTTAAAATATTAAGACGAGGACTAGTACTGAGCTTGCATATCTTCACTTTCCCATTTAAGATAACCGCCCTCCATATCATAAATTTCATTGAATCCCATATCCTTTAAAATAGATGAAGCTTTGGCACTTCTTTTTCCACTTCTGCAATAAACATATACAGGTTTATCGGGATCTAAACTTTTGGCCTTCTCGCTAAAATCATCTTTCAAAACATCAATATTAACTGCACGTTCTACGTGTCCATCTCCAAATTCCTCAGCAGTGCGGACATCGAGTAATTGAACATCATTTCCTGCAGTTGCGTCGTGAAATTCCTGCGGAGCTAATACTTGAATTCCATCACTAACACTTTTGTCTTTACAAGAAGTAAAAAACAATAGCATAGAAAGTCCAAAAAGAATTGTTAATTTTTTCATCGTTAATTTTTTTTAATTAGTTGTTTCTCCTTCCCAATCCATAATACCACCTTTTAGATTGTAAGCGTTTTTTACACCTACAGAGTTCAATAGCATACAAGCTTGTCCACTTCTACCTCCTGAACGACAATAAACGTAGTAACTTTTTTCAGGATCCAATTCCCTTGCCTGTTTAAGAAATTCAGCGCCATTATAAATATCAATTTGGATTGCGCCCGGAATATAACCTTCTTCAAATTCCGCATCTGTGCGGACATCAATAATAACAGCATTGTTATCATTTTCAAGTTGTTCACTCCATTGTTCTTGTGTCAAGTCTGCCATTCTATTTTTTTTTTGTAAAACTAATCAATATCAACAAAGTGAAATCAGATTTTGAAAAAAAAATATCAGAATGATAATTTTTTAAAAAAACCTTTCTATATTTGAAACTCAAATAATGAACACAATTACAACAAATACTTGGTGGTGGAAAACCTTACGACAATCAACGTGAGAGAAACACCTATGGTATAAATTATATACGAAAAGGCTTGTCAATCACGACAAGCCTTTTTTTTGTGCCTGAAAAACAGGAATCCCAAATAATCTTGCATAATAAATAATGAAAATAGAAAATAGAAAATATTCGCTAAAAACATATTCAAAAAAACTATTGGCAGATACGCTCACGCCAGTTTCGGTGTATTTGCGCCTTCGCGATAAATTCCCGAACAGTCTTTTGCTTGAAAGTAGTGACTATCATGCAAACAATAATAGTTTTAGTTATATCTGTTTTAATCCGATTGCTTCCATAAAAATAGAAAACGAAACTGTATTCCAGGATTTTCCTGATAAGAAGAATTTAGTGACTGAGATTTCTAAATCCACCAACGTTCCCAGGTTTTTAGATGAATTTGCTTCATCTTTTATTTCAGAAGAAGGTAATTTCAAATTCATAAACAACGGACTTTTTGGTTTTATGGCTTTTGATGCCGTTCGTTATTTTGAAGATATTCAGATTTCAAAAAAGGAAGAAAATCTCGAAATGCCAGATCTGTTTTATGCCATTTATCAAAACATTATCGCGATAAATCACTATAATAATGAAGCCTATATATTTGCGCATTGTTATGATACTGAAAATAATATTCCACAAATTGAACAGATCCTAAAGTCAAAAAGTTTTGCGGAATTTTCTTTTGAAAGAGATGGGGAACGCACTACAAATCTAAACGATGAAGATTTTAAAGATTTAGTTCGGAAGTGCAAAGAACATTGCCAGCGCGGTGATGTTTTCCAAATCGTCCCTAGCAAACGATTTTCGCAAAAGTTTAAGGGCGATGACTTTAATGTTTATCGCGCTTTACGAAGTGTAAATCCTTCTCCCTATCTTTTCTATTTCGATTATGGAAATTTTAAAATCTTCGGAAGTTCCCCCGAAGCACAGTTGGTGGTAAAAGGAAATCGAGCAGAAATACATCCCATCGCAGGAACTTTTAAGCGAACTGGAAATGACGAAGAAGATGCCGAACTAGCTAAAAAACTTGCCGAAGACAAAAAAGAAAATAGCGAACACGTAATGCTTGTTGACTTAGCGCGAAACGATTTAAGTCGTAATGGTACAAATGTAAAAGTGGAAACATATAAGGAAATTCAATTTTTTTCGCACGTAATTCATTTGGTAAGCAAGGTTACAGCCATCAAAAACCCAACAATTTCAACAATGCAAATTGTGGCAGACACTTTTCCCGCGGGAACTTTAAGCGGCGCACCAAAACACAAAGCATTACAATTACTTGAAAAATATGAAAATCGAAGCAGGGAATTTTATGGTGGCGCCATTGGATTTATGGATTTTAGCGGGAACTTTAATCACGCAATTATAATTCGCTCCTTTTTAAGTAAAAACCATACGTTGCATTATCAAGCTGGCGCTGGCGTGGTTTCAGAAAGCAATGAAGAAAATGAATTACAAGAAGTTTATAACAAATTGGGCGCATTAACAAAAGCACTCGAATTAGCTGAAACGATGTCCCCCTAACCCCCAAAAGGGGGAAGCTAAACCTCATATACAATGAAAAGCAAAGAAATAAAAAATCAATCGACACAAGCTTACCTCCCCAAAGGGGAAGGCCTGGGGATGGGGATGAAAATCCTCGTGATAGACAACTACGACAGTTTTGTGTACAACCTCGTTCATTATTTAGAGGAATTGGATTGTGAAGTAACAGTAAAACGAAACGACAGATTCACTTTGGAAGAAGTAGAAGATTACGACAAAATCCTTCTTTCCCCAGGCCCAGGAATTCCAGACGAAGCAGGTTTACTGAAAGCAATAATTCAGCAATACGCATCTTCAAAACCAATTTTGGGAGTGTGTTTAGGGCAACAAGCAATAGGCGAAGTTTTTGGTGGAAAACTGGAGAATTTGAGTAAAGTTTTTCACGGCGTTGCCACAAAAGCAACAATCATTTCAGATAATGAACCTTTGTTTAAAGGATTGGAGAAAGAAGTTGAAATTGGCCGTTATCACAGTTGGGTAGTTTCAAAAGAAGGATTTCCAGAAGTTTTAGAAATTACTTCAGTAGATGAAAACGGGCAGATTATGTCGATCCGTCATAAATTTTATGACGTTTGTGGCGTACAGTTTCATCCCGAAAGTGTGTTGACACCAATGGGGAAACAGATTATTAGGAATTGGGTGGAAAGCTGATAAAAAAAGTTTTCAGTGTTCAGTAGCAGTATTCAGTAAAAAAAACTTGGCGGCTTTGCGAGAGAAAAATCATTTTGTGACACTAAGCAACCATTTCAACCAGGCTTTTAAACTCATAAACTCTAAACTTATAAACTCATCAATGAAACATATTCTAAACAGATTAATAAACCACGAGCAACTTTCAAAGGAAGAGGCGCGAAGCGTTTTGGTGAATATTTCCGAGAACAAATACAACCAAAGCAAGATTGCCGCTTTCTTGACCGTTTTTATGATGCGCAATGTGTCCTTAGAAGAGTTGGAAGGTTTTCGCGATGCCTTGTTGGATTTGTGTTTGGCTGTGGATTTTAGTGATTACAACACTGTGGATTTATGTGGGACTGGTGGAGATGGTAAAAACACTTTTAATATTTCAACATTAGCTTCTTTCGTTACGGCAGGAGCCGGAGTTAAAGTTACGAAACACGGAAACTACGGAGTTTCTTCTGTTAGCGGAAGTAGTAATGTTATGGAAGCTTTGGGCGTGAAATTCAGTAATGATAAAGATTTTTTAAGTCGCGGTTTAGATGAAGCGGGAATATGCATTTTGCACGCTCCCCTATTCCACCCTGCAATGAAAAATGTGGGACCAGTTAGAAAAGAATTAGGTGTGAAAACTTTTTTCAATATGCTTGGTCCGATGGTAAATCCAGCATTTCCTAAAAACCAAATAGTCGGAGTTTTTGATTTGGAGTTAGCGCGGATGTATGGATATCTCTATCAAAAAAGTGACAAGAATTATAACGTTCTCCATACAATGGATGGTTATGATGAAATTTCGTTGACTGGACCAGCCAAAGTTATTTCAAAAAATTCTGAAACTATTTTAAATGCTGAAGATTTCGGCGTAAAACAAATTAAAGAATCTGAAATATTCGGTGGCGAAACCGTAAAAGCTTCCGCAGAAATATTTATTAATGTTTTAAACGGAAAAGGAACTGAAGCCCAAAACAACGTAGTATGTGCAAATGCTGCGATGGCGATTTCTGTAGTGAATGATTGCACAATAAAAGAAGGATTTGAAACAGCGAAAGAATCATTAAATTCAAAAAAAGCCTTAAATTCATTAAAAAAATTGCAACAATTGTCAGAAGAATATTAAATAAATACTTAAAACATATGACCATCCTAGACAAAATAACAGCTTATAAACTCAAGGAAGTTGAAGCAAAAAAAGAAGCGATTCCAACACGTTTGTTTGAAAAATTTCCATTGTTTGCCAAAGAAACTAAATCTTTAGCAGAAGCTTTAAAAATTTCGACCACTGGAATCATAGCAGAACACAAACGCCGATCGCCAAGTAAATCGATTATCAACGATTTGGTTTTAATGCACGAAGTAGCCTTAGGATATCAAGAAGGAGGTGCGACGGGAATTTCTGTTTTAACGGATTCTAATTTCTTTGGTGGTTGTCTTGATGATCTTTTATTAGCTGAAAAAACTGTCCACATTCCCATTCTTCGGAAAGAGTTTATTATAGATCCATATCAAATTTATGAATCAAAAGCCTATGGAGCAGATGCAATTTTGCTGATTGCCGCCTGTCTCTCTGCCGAAGAATTAAAACAGTTCTCGCATTTGGCGAAAAGTTTGAAAATGGATGTCCTGCTTGAAGTTCATGATTTTGAAGATCTCGAAAAATCATTATTACCAAATGTGGATATGATTGGTGTTAATAATCGAAATTTAAAGAATTTCAAAGTTAACATTGACATTAGCAAGAAGCTTTCTGCAGAAATCCCAGAAGAATTTGTGAAAATATCTGAGAGTGGCATTAGCGAAATTGAGACTATTAAAGAATTACGCGCATTAGGTTATGAAGGATTTCTTATTGGTGAGAGTTTTATGAAAACAGAAAATCCTGGTGAGACTGCAAAAGCATTTATAAAGACTTTACGATGAGGCCATTATTGAAAATCTGCGGAATGAAACATAACATTGTTGAGGTAGCCGCACTTCAACCAGATTATTTAGGATTTATCTTCTACGAAAAAAGTCCAAGATATTTTGATGGAGAAATTCCTTCACTTCCTGAAGGCGTTAAAAAAGTTGGCGTTTTTGTAGATGAAAAAATCTCAAAGATACTTGAGATAAATAAAAAGTACGGATTAGATTACATTCAACTGCACGGCAATGAAAGCAAGGAATACGTACTAGATTTACAATGGTATCTCGTATTTTCAAAAACATTGGTTTGGAAAGCTTTTAGTATTGATGAGGCCTTCGACTTTCAGCAATTACAGATAAGTTTATTTTCGACACAAAAGGAGAAGAACAAGGTGGAAATGGTTTCACTTTTAACTGGGAGATTCTGAAAAAATATACATTAAAAAAACCTTTCATATTAAGTGGCGGTATTGGTTTGGCAGAAGTGGACGCACTGAAAGAACTTCTGAAAACCAATCTTCCTATTCACGCAATTGATGTGAATAGCAAGTTTGAAATTGAGCCAGGATTGAAAGATATTTCAAATTTGAAAAAATTTCTCGCAACCACGGAATCAGGACTAATCGGAAACAAGAACCAGGACTGAAAGGAACTACGACAACACGCTGCACTTTAAATTTTAAGACTGTCCCCGTTAGCCCTTAGGTAAACTTAGGATAAACTAAAGTTGAAGGGTTGAATTTTGAACATTGAATATTAAATATTGGATCATGAATTACAACGTAAACGAAAAAGGCTATTACGGCGAATTTGGTGGAGCATACATTCCAGAAATGCTGTATCCGAATGTGGAAGAGCTACGTCAA
>CAJDWD010000051.1_pt1 | contig 11831 bp, 14 predicted proteins | sample 7391451 | NCBI WGS metagenome assembly CAJDWD01 (sample SAMEA7055716, study PRJEB34461) | soil metagenome | biome: terrestrial ecosystem; feature: Peninsula; material: soil | place: Antarctica | collected 2016
ATTTGAAATGCCAACAGTCATTCCCGCAGCGTGACAACAATCCAAAAAGAAAATCAGCCTTCTAGAATTTAGTTGCGAAATTTTATATTTTATTTCTTCAGCTTCAATCCAGGTTGTTTTGTAATTGTTTGGATCATAATCATTGGGACAGAGATGGAAATATTTCTGGTTTTCTTCTTCCGCTTTCTTTAAGGCTTCATCTTTTATAAATGTATTGTCACTATACATTCCGCCGTGGCCTGAATAATATAATAGTACAGTGGAATTTTCATCGGTTCTTTCAAGTAAATCATCAAATGCATTTAGAATTCCTATACGCGTAGCTTTTTTTTTGGTAATCAGTTTTATATTTTTCTTATAATAGCCACCGTATTTCTTATCACTTAGAATTTTATAAAGTGCCTTGGCGTCTGCTACCGTTTCCGGAAGGTCGTCGCTGCCTACCCCAATAATCAATGCATGGGCATTCTTTAGCTTGCTCATATTAATTCAGATTAAAATTCAATCGAAAAAAGCAGGAAGAATCACTTTTACTTTGAGACTATCTCCAAAAATTCAGTACTTCTTCAAACTCATTCGACTTATTATACTTTAAAAATTGAGGATCGTTTTTAAAGTATTTCCAGTGGTATGTATGTCCATTAGCTACAGCTTTTAGCAAACGTTTATACAGCTCGGGTTTATTGTCTGTAACCGCGTAATATTGTGCCAGAGCGTAATCTACTTCGCCATACTGGTAATCTGTTCGTAGCTGTTCTAAGGTTTGGATGTTTTTTTCTCCTTCAGAAAGATTACCGAGTTTAAAATTGGAAATTGCCAGTTTTGCCAATATTTCTATATTATCAGGCTCATTATTAAAAAGTTCTTTTAATATTTTTTCTGACTTTGCATATTCTTCTTTATAAAATAAAGCATTCGCCAACATCTTAGAATCCTTTGTGTTTGCATCTGAATCTATTATTTTGTTGAAATATTCATTTGCTTTTGTTTTGTCATTTTTCAGCAGAAACTCCTTCCCTACCTGTAAATACAATTCTTGAAATTCTGCGGGAGTTGATGTAATTTCATTTCTTCTTAAAAATTGATCTAGCGCTCCAATTCTGTCCGCTCGAACATAAGCAATAGACAAAGGCCTATTTAATAATTTTTCTTCATATTCTTTTTGTGCGTTTTGTATGTTTTGGATGGCTGCATTATAGTTGCCCAATTCAATATCTGCATAAGCCTTTACGTAGATGCGAGAAATACAGTCTGAACAATTTCGTAAAGACATACTATCCATATTGATGGTTTTGTAAATAGCTTCCACATCTCGCGGCCTATTGACGTACTGAAGCGCCACTACCATCGCGGTTTTGTTGGTGTTTAGATCCAAAGGTGCGATTTCATACTCCTTTAAAATGGTTTTATAAACAGTGCGGTTATCACCTTTTAAAAGAGCTTCGTACATATTTAACAAGTTCAATTGACGTTTGTTAGTATATGAGTCTGGTTTTATTCTTTTTAAAATGGAATCTGCTTTTTTAAATTCCTGTTGGTTGTAATAATGTGCAACGCGTAATACTTTTGGTTCAAAATAGGTGGAATCCGCTTCAATGGCTTTGTCTAAAAGATTTATATATTCTACGTTTTCATTGCTATTTTTAGCTTCAAGCAAATACTTATAGGCTTCATATTTTGGAGGTGTTTCCTGAAGCATTAACCTCTTTTTATCTTCAGTAATAAAATAACCGATTATGGATTCATTAAGATCGTCAATACATTGTAAAGGGTTTTCTGAGGCACATTCCGTAGGTTTAAAAGAAATAATGGTTCTGTTTGATTTCCCGTCAATCAACATACCTTGAAAAAGAAGTTTTCCTTTTTTTAGATAGAAATTTCCTGAAATGATTTTACTGGGTTTTAAATATTCTTTTACTATTGAAGTTTCATCGTCGATTATATTTTTATTTTTTAAAATCGCTTTATATTCATCTATCAAATCTTGTGTTATTACCTGGGCTACTTGGTTTTCAGTAATTCCGTGGATTATCCAATCTGAGGTCATTTTGCCTACAATATCGTATTTCGGATCTCCGGTATTATTTCCAAATTTTAAAACTGCAATTTTATCGCTACTTATGATTTTGGGAAGTTCTGTAGTGTTTGTTGCTGAAAAATTTTTGCTGACTATAAAAAAGACTGCTATTACACAAATTGAAGTAATTACGCCAAAACTAGAAAAATACATTTTATTAAAGCTGGCTGTTTTCTTAACATCTTTCTCATCGATTACAGCTTCCGCGTTATGTAATGCAACGATTCTAAATTTCCAAATAAGAAAGATGTAAAGTGGAAAGCAGAGTAATAGGATTATTATTAGCAACGTAACAGTTTTGTGAGGAAGACCCAAAGGTTGCCATGTAACTGAAAGCACCTGCAAAATGACCCACGCAGATACTACATATATAGACAACATTTTAAAGACTTCCTTTTCGTGGCATTGCTTAAAAAAGGAGTTAAGCTTCATAATATTCGGTTAGTACTGCTAAGTTACTGAATTCTAAGTCACTCTGTTATTAATCTACAATAAATAAAATGGTGTTCAAAAAATCCATACCTTTAGTTATTGTCTAAAATAAATCTTTTAATTATGTCAACATCACCAAAAAATCAACCGAAAAAAACGGAGGCAAAACCAAAACCTTCTAAAGACACAACAAAGCCAAAAGTTAAACCAAAACCGGGAGCAAATATAAATCCAGGATAGGCTTTTCCTTTCGCTAAATAAAGACATTAAAAAATCCCTCGGAAGAGGGATTTTTAATTATTAGACTTAACTGCTTCCTAAAAGCTATTTAGAAAACGATCAACTTTATAAGTTTCTTTTAAAGAATATTTCCGAAGATTTCATTATCTAATATCAAAATTTCTAAAGATTATTCTTCTTCCAATTTAATTTTATTCAGAGTTTTGTCAATCTTCTTTTTATCATCCTTAGCTTTCATTTCATTATCTTTTTCCATTTTTAGCTTGCCATCCCCCTTTATTTCAAACTCTTCTTCCTTATCGGTTTTTCCGAAATTCGAGGATTGTTTATATTCATCCTGAAAATCTGCGTGATCTTTTTTCTTTTCCATAATATTTTATTTTGAGTGTGTTTTATTTTGAAAGTTGCCATTAAAGGCAAATTCTTCTTGTTCCTTTCGTATCCGGATTTCTTTAAGTTCCTGTTTTTTCAAATCATCCGGTAAGATATCCGCTTCACCTCCAAAATGTCCAAAGGCAACAGCAGTAGCGATATGATAATCATCTGAAAAATTAAATTCTTCTTGCGCCTTTTTAAATTTGACACCAGCCATTTGGTGTACGGCAATTCCCATACTGTTAGCCTGCTGAATTACATTGCCCATAAAAAGACCTAAGTCGTGAAGTGCGTGAAAGTTTTCCTTCTTGTCATCGTCCATCGTTTTTTTAAAAGCATTGATCCAAAGCAACTGTGAATTTCCTGCCCAACTTTGGTTGAAATCGTCCAAACAATTGAAAATACGGTCATACATTTCGGTGCCTTTTATTCCCCATATAATACGCCAAGGTTGAATATTGGCACAACTTGGCGCCCATCTTCCGGCTTCAAATAATATTTTGACTTCTTCTTCTTTAATTGGTGTAGTGGCAAAAACTCGCGGACTCCATCTGTTTTTTATGCTGTCTAAAATGGGATAATCTATTGGAGTGTTTTTATTAATGTCTAATATATTTTTCATGTTTTATTTTAAGTATAACTTTTAAAAGTAACATCTTACACATGGCCTGAAAAGCTTTTAAAAAATATTTAACGCTTTTAATGAGTATTAACATATCTCTATAATATTTTGATACCAATTGCCCTTATTTTTGTGTGAAATAATTTAGAATGATTGTCTGGATAATATTTATTGCTTTTATCATAATATGCTTAGCGTTAGATTTAGGGGTATTTAACCGTAATCCTCACGTTATCAAGACTAAAGAAGCTGCAATTTGGACAACTATTTGGGTTACTATTGCAATGGCATTTTCCGGTGTCATCTATTGGCTTTTTGCCGAAGGCTTGGTTGAAAACCCTACCCATTTAACCCCCAATTTGGCCGTTCTTAAATACATAACCGGATATTTGATAGAACTTTCATTAAGTATTGATAACGTATTTGTAATTGCCGTAATTTTCTCTTCTTTCGCTATTCCGCAGAAGTATCAGCACGAGGTGTTGTTTTGGGGAATATTAGGAGCCATTGTTTTTAGGGCGTTAATGATATTTTTCGGGGTTGCGCTTATCAATAAGTTTGACTGGATTATCTATGTATTTGGCGCATTTCTTTTGTTTACGGCTTTCAGAATGTTAACTCATAAAGAATCTGAATTTGATCCGAAAAAGTCGAAAATGTTTCGTTTTTTGAAAAAGCTTTTCCCGGTAAGTTATAAAATGGATGGTGATAAGTTTTTTATAAAGCGGATGGGTATTCGTGCCGCTACTCCCCTATTTGTTGCTTTGATAATAATTGAACTGACTGATATTCTTTTTGCTCTGGATAGTATTCCGGCAATTCTAGCAATTACTGCAGACCCTTTTATTGTTTTTAGCTCAAATATTTTAGCAATTTTAGGACTTAGATCCATGTATTTTTTAATCTCCAGAATGTTAACCAAATTCCGATTTATTAATTATAGTTTGGTAGTAATCTTAGCTTTTGTGGGAGTGAAAATGCTTATCTCACACAACGTCGAAATTCCTGAATGGCTTTCACTTGGTGTAATCGGTCTTTCATTGGCGGGTGGCATTGTTGCTTCTTTAGTTATACCAGACCCAAACCCTACTGTGGCAGAAGAAGAATAATTTCACAAAAAGCTATTAAAAGTTAGGAATGGATTTTTTGCTATCGTATCTTTAAAATTGATAACAAAACCAAAAAGATATGAAGATAAATTTTGAGTACCACGAGGTAACGGCTAGCCCAAGATTGGAGGCCTTTGTTACAGAAAGATTAGATAAAATTGAAACAAAGTATGACTCCATAATTAGCGCGGACGTCTATTTTAAAAAAGAAAACTCTACAAATCCTGAAATTGGCAAAATCTGTAACGTTCGTTTAAGTATACCAGGTACTACAATATTTGCTGAGTCCTCAACAGCTTCATTTGAAGCTTCGGTAGCAAAAGTTATTACTGATCTTAGAACCCAATTACAAAAACGTAAGGAAAAATTAAAAGCACATTAATACAATGAAGAATATGGGAGTAATAGCACGAAACGAGAGACAACTGACACTTATATATAGTAGTAATACACGAGTCGGTACTCACACGCTGAGTTATCTGGCAGGAATTGATGAACCATATTTAGCGATAGATTTAGCTAAAACAAAAGTTGCCGATACCCAATGGGCAGAAATCGCAAATGCACTCGGCGTTAAAATAGGCGATTTAGTAGATAAAAGACAGCTGGATATAGACTCTGAGAGTACGGAGAATTTCGATTCAACTGATTGGTTAAAAATCATTCAAAACAATGATTCGGTGATCTCAAGACCCATAGCAATTATGGGAAAGAGAACGAAACAAATTGATAATCCTCCAGAGATTATGGAGTTTTTTGAAGTGGATTCTGCTGGTTTGGAGCAAAGTCCATTAAACGGCGCTGAACCTGATCTTCAGAGAACTGATGAAGATGAAAAATTCATTGAAAAAGAAAAGTAATAATTATTCCTTCTGCACTATTTCCAATGGTTGAATTCGAGGCTTAACCTCTTTATAAACTAGTAACTGAGGTCTAGTCAATATATCATTCATTTCTGCGGTCTCTTCCTGCTGCAGTTGATAGAGCAACTCGAGTTTTTCCCTTCCGCTTATTTCATTTTCAATCTTATACCGACGTATCAAAAACTCTTCAACTTTTTGTTGAAATAACAATTGTTGCTCCCCAGATAAACCCAGCTCAGGAGTATATTCATTGGTAATTTCTATTGCCTGTTCCTTGGCTTTGACAGATGATTCCTGTAAATATGGATCTTGTGAGAAGGATGTAAAACTGATAAATAATACTAAAAGTCCCAATATTTTTTTCATTGCTTTTAAATTTTAACTCATTGAATTTAATCAATAAATAAAATTTCTCCAAAATGTTTAACTTTATTTAACGAGCTGAATGAGAGAGGGTGATAGAAAAATTTAATTGATAGTATCAACTAGGGACGGCCAATTTTGCAAAGCCTAAATAAAAAGTGAAGCGGGGATATTTGACAAAATGATTTCTTGTAATATATGAAGAGACCAGGTCAATCGTCTGACATCCATTATGTTTTCAGACGAATGACTTGGTTATAAATTGAAGAATGTCAATCTTAAAAGTTAGGACTGATTTTTGAGAATCAGCATTATTAAACAGTTTTTGCCTGAATGAGGTCGATAACATCATTCAAATTACGAATTTTCTCAAGATCTTCATTTTTAAATTCAACGTCAAATTCATCTTCTATATCTAGTACAATATCAATTAAATGAGCTGAATTGATATTCATTTCCTTGGTGAGATCACTATTTCGAGTAAAATCTGCTTCCGAGACATCGTCCGGTAAATATGCTTTTGCAATAGGTTTAAGTTTTGCGTAAATTTCGTCTGAATTCATATTTTAAATTTTTTGAATATCACACAAGCATTTACATCACCAAATCCGAAACTGGCTTTGGCCATGATATTAAAAGACTTGTATATTGTTTCTGTTGGAATTTTGTCTGCTGATATTTTGTTAAGAATTTCTGGATGTATAGGTTCACAATTTTTGTTCCTAAAAATAAAACCGTGTTGCATTTGCAGCAATGCTGATACAATCTCAATACTGGCACATGCCGCTATGCAGTGTCCTACTACTCCTTTCAGGGAATTAATATAGGGAAAGTCATAGCCACTTCTTTTAAGTGCTTTGCTCCAATGACCAATTTCTTCTGGATCTTTCAATGTGGAGGTGAGATGGCCGTTTATATATTCAATTTCACTTCCTTTAATACTAGAATCTTCCAATGCATTCTCAATACATCTTTGGATCGCCTTTCCGTTAGGAGCCGTCATACTTCCATCTCCGCGTTGCCCGCCGTTGTTGATGGCACCACCCAATATTTCGGCGTATATTGTTGCTCCTCTTTCTAGGGCACTTTCCAATGATTCCAATAAATATGCACCTGCTCCACTACCTGGAGCAAAGCCACCGACATTAGCATTCATAGGCCCCGGCAAATTTTCAGGTTCGTTATTGAATTTATAATTAGTTACTCTAATTGAATCGAAACCCGCCCAGATGTAAGGACCGTGATCGCTTGAACTACCGCAAAGCATTTGTTTCGCTTTTCCACTTTTAATTCGATCATAACCTAATAATAGAGCTTCAGTGCCAGTAGAACAAGCAGAAGAATTTGTAGTTACCATATTTCCCGCTCCTATAAGTCCACCCAAGTAGGCACTTATTCCACTACTCATAACTTGAGGAACTGTATTACTGCTTAATCTACTTCCTTTTTTTTCATCGACTTTACGTAGGCTTTCACGCATTTTTTCTACGCTACTCACACCAGTTCCGAAAATTACCCCCAAATCCCACAAAGGATCCTCGTTACTTTTCGCTGGTTCTATATCTGCATCTTTAAGTGCGTCCATCCCCGCAATAATGCCATACATTATACCACTACTATTAAAATTTCGTAACTGTAATTCGGTAAGATATTGGCGTTTTTTCTCTTCGGAAACTTGGGGTATTGCACCTAAATGACAGGAAAACCTAAGTTCTTCCAACTGTGGAATAAACTTTATTCCAGAGTAACCATTTTTTAGTGCTTCAGTAAAATCTGGCAATCCGACTCCTATTGGTGAACAGATACCTAAACCAGTTATTACTACTCTATTTTTCATTTTTAATTGCTTTGGTAATCTAATTTTTGCTCTTTTCTACAACATCTTTCTTTAAAAATATATTCTGGGCATTTATATTATCAAGTGTTTTAACTCCGAAATTTATTTTATAATTATCACTTTTTATACATTCCAATCATCCCACTTAAAGTTCCTTTGGCAACCACTTCATTTTTTTTTTTCAGAAATCACCTTCACCTTTTCGCCAGGTAATACTGGAATATAAAAATCCATTTGAGAGCTGCTGAATGCAATAACAGGTTTCTCAGTAAACGACTCTGAACCCATTAAAAAAATTCCCATACATACTAGTCCAATCTGCGCCATACATTCAGTAAGTATCACTCCAGGTGTTACAGGATTGTCTTTAAAGTGTGCCTGATAGAAATATTCGTCTTTTTTAAAGGTATAGTAGCCTTCTACCATTTCTTCTGAAACAGTAATAAGCTCATCTACAAATAAAAAGGCAGATCCGTAAGGAAGTAAATCAAGAATGTAATTGTGTTTCAATAGATCTTCAGTATTAATTTATCTTAGACTTTCGCCTCCATCTGCTTTTATAATAGTTCCATTAATCCAATTTGCTTCGTTTTTACAAAGTAGATATACCACATTGGCAACATCCTCCGGTTGCGTCAATCTTTGGAATGGATTTCTTTTTCTACTCATTTCAGCGAGCTCATCACTGCCCGGTATCATAGCAAACGATGCGGTTTCGGTGGTTCCTGCCTGAATACAATTGGTGTTAATATTAAGTGCAGCAAATTCTACCGCCATATTACGCATTAAGGCTTCCAATACAGATTTGGCTGCTGATACTGCCGCATATCCTGGCCAAGGTCTTGTACTTCCTTCGCTTGTAAAGGCGAGGTTTCTTGCATTATTGCTAAATCCTTCATTTTGTATTAATGCCTGTGTCCATTCATACCAGCTTGTTGCCATTGCGTGAATGGTAATATCCAGGTCTTGCATACTAAGAACTGAACCATTTGTATTTGTCATCGATTTTAAACTACCCTTTGCTATACTATGCAATAGCAGTTTTACACTATTTTTAGGTAAGTCACCAATTATTTGGTTTCTAACTTCATTATTGAGTGCGTCTTTATTAAAAGTTTTTACTGAAACACCAAAGTCTTTGAGTTTCGCAACTTCCTTTTCAAACTCTGGAATATTGCTTTTCCTATCTCTATGAACAATGCATATATTCATTCCTTCTGAAGCAAGTTTTTTTGCACTAGCCAGCCCGATACCGCTGCTACCACCAAGGATTAGTGCCCATTGTTGATTGAATTCCTTCATAGTATAACTTGCTATTATTACAAAGATAAGTTAAAATTTTAACAAAACTCTCTGTGCAGAAAACCCAGGTCCGAAACTAAGCATAAGTCCATAACTTCCCGATTTAGGCTCTTTTTCCATAATTCTTTCCAACACAAAAAGTACAGTTGCACTGCTCATATTGCCATAGAGTTTTAATACTTCTTTGGTATCATTTATATCTTTGCCTAAACTGCCAAAAAGTTCTTCAACTGTCTCTACTATTTTTCTACCTCCAGGATGAAAAATAAGATGATCTACATCTTTAATATCCAAATCATTTTTCCTTAAAAAAGGATGGACGATACCAGGGAAATGCTCAGCTATTCTATCGGGAACCTCTTTATCAAGAATCATTTGTAATCCCGTATTTACGAGCTTAAAGCCGGTACTAACAACATTTGTCATAGAGAAATCTTCAATTTGAAATGTAACCGAAGGAGCCTCTATGGAAACAAGTGCTGCCCTTTTACCTGGATTTGCCTTTAAAAAATTTTGTGCATAAATAGTACCCGACACTCCAGCTGCGCAGCCCATCTCTGTTACTGGAAGACGAACTACATCTTGCCTCATTTTAAGATCGTTTATAAGATAAGCGTCCACAGATGGAATCATTATTCCTGTACAACTTACCGTAATAATAAAATCAATGTCGGTTGCTTTCCAACCCACTTTCTCCATTGCTTTCTGCAAGCACTGTTTCCCCAATTTTTTTACTTCACGTGCATAAATATTGTTCCGATCTTCAAAACTTGGGTTTTCAAAAACCTCAACTGGATCCATAATGGAGTATCGCTTGTCCACTCCTGCTCCTTCCATTATTTTTATAACCTTTCTCTTAAACCTGCTGTCCTGGTCATGCATCCAGTCTTTCACAAGCTCAGTTATTTCTGCCGTTTCTCTACAATATTGAGGAAGTTGCGTTGCAACTGTTGCTATTTTTACCATTAATTAGTTTTTTTAAGGATCCATTGGTAGCGATATGCCCACCGCCAAGAAATTTCACTCTCTTGATTTGGAATTTTCATCGAAATGTTTTGAAGTTCTTCTCTTTTAAATCCTCTAGCAACCGAGACTAGACCGTCGTGTTTTGCAGTTTTAGTTTTTAAAAAAATGTGGCTTGCAATTTTAAAAAGATTGAATGCAGACTTGCTTCTTTCTAAGTCGTTTATAATAATTCCAATCTGTGTTTTATTTAATAATGATTTTAAAAGGTTTTCAATTTTTTCATTATTGAAATGATGCAAGAACAAAGTGCACAATGCAATATCGCAATTTGGAATTAGATTTTCTTCGGAAAAGACATCAACTTTCCTAAAACTTATATTCGAGTATTCCCTACTCTCGGTTTTAGCAAATTCTAATATATTTTCATTAAAATCTATTCCTACCATTTCAAAGTTGAAGTTATTCCGAATTCCGAAATCTGCGCATTGACGAAGTAATTCCCCGTCACCACAACCAACGTCCAAAATGATGACCTTATCGGTTTTAAGTTTAGAGTGCATTAATTTTTCGATTCCATCAATGGTGATATTATTTCCTCCCAACCATTTATTTACAGTTTTTAAGTCATTCAAAAGATTTTGCATTTCCAAACCTTGAAAATCCAAATTGTCCATTATTTCTAACTGTTGAGACCGGTATTTGTTGCTGAAACGTATCATTTGTGTAAGGCGCCGTGTGTTCTTTCTATAATCCTTGGCACCAATGATGGAATTGTTTTAGCTATATTGAATCCTACTTTTGAAGCAATTGGGTTCATTAAAATTCGTTGTATGAATCTCCCAGTTTTTAATCTGCTTTCGAATTCATCTTTCCATTTTTCTATATAATCAGATTCTAACTTAGCGCGATTAAAATTGTTGTTCTGAAATGACTTTAGAAATAATTCAGAAAAAATCTGTGCACTTTTTATAGCCATAGCCATTCCATTTCCGCAGAGAGGGTGAATTAGACCTGCGCTATCCCCTATCATAAAAATATGGTTCTCTACTGGTTCTTTTTTCTCAAATGACACTTGACTAATGGTCAATGGTTTTTTAAAAAGTGGTTTCGCATTGATAAAGAAATCATTCAAAAAAGGATTTTTTGAAAGTTCCTTTTTCTGAAAAATATCAATATCGCTGTATTTTTTAAATGATTTAAAAGTGGTCAAATAACAAGCATTCACCGCGCCTGTTTCGGTTTTACTCAAGCCGCAATAACCTCCATTAAAGTTGTGCAGTGCAACGGTATCATCAGGAAAATCATATTCATAATGCGCCTTTACAGCAAGCCACGGTGAATCTTGCTTCATAAACTTTCGGTTTAAAAAAGCATCAATATTAGATCTTTTTCCGAATGCACCAACTACAAAATCCGCTATTAAAACTTCTTTCTTTTTAGTTGTGACACTAAAGTGGCTCTCTTCAAAATTCACTTTTTCGACTGTATCAAAGATTACGTGTACTTTATCTTTTATTGATTCATAAAGCAATTGATCAAAAGCATAACGACTAATTCCAAAACCACCCAATGGCAAGTTGGCGGTTATAGGATTGCCTTTAACATCGGTAATCTTAAATTTCGAAATTTGCTTTGCGCCTTTGTT
>CAJDWD010000121.1_pt1 | contig 11587 bp, 12 predicted proteins | sample 7391451 | NCBI WGS metagenome assembly CAJDWD01 (sample SAMEA7055716, study PRJEB34461) | soil metagenome | biome: terrestrial ecosystem; feature: Peninsula; material: soil | place: Antarctica | collected 2016
TATTTTTTTGCCTGAAATACTACTTTCTAAAGTGTTGGAATTTGCTTCATCATCCATTTCCTTTTGAAACACCATTTCTTTTTGATAGTATTCCTCAGTTACCAAATCGTAATCATACTTTTTCTCAGTACTTATTCTTATAACAAAATACATAATGAAGCCTATAAAAAGCACTAACCAAATCGCCAATCCTGTACCCCAATTAAATTTCATTATGTTATTATTTATTGATTATTTCTATTGTTTATTCAGTTTCATCCAGCATCTAGCACCTGTCATGCAGCTTACTATTTATAACTACGCGGTCCTAAAAATGTAACGCTCGTTGTTTCAATCAAATTTTTACCGCTGTACACTTCTATCACCGCTCGATTTTTATCGCCACTCAGTGCAGAATTGTTTATTTCAATGAATAATGTACCCTGAGACAAGTCTTGCGCAGGAACTATAATTTCTCCTTGTTTTACGGTACGTATTGTACCTTTTGGAGATTTCAGAACAAATTGGATGTCCTCAATATCCTTAGTGGTTTTATTGAGCAATTTGTAAGTGAAAACATTACTAATTATATTGTTTTCTTTGTGCTCATATAACTGTCCAGGTAGCCTTAAAATATTCGCTTCCACATCACTCCTTAAAAATAAAAGACCAGATAAAACTCCAACTAATATTACTAACACTGCAGTATATCCTTTCAATCTAGGTGTAAATTTGAAAGGTGCTTTCTTTTCAATATTCTCTTCACTTGCGTAGCGGATCAATCCCTTCGGAAGGTTTACGGCTTCCATAATATCATCACAAGCGTCGATACAGGCGGTACAGTTAATACATTCTAACTGAGTGCCATTGCGTATATCAATCCCTGTAGGACAAACATGAACGCACTGAAAGCAGTCTATACAATCTCCTTTTCCAGAAGCTTCACGATCTTCATTTTTTCTGAATTTAGCTCTTCCAGCTTCTTTTTCTCCCCGTTTGTGATCGTAAGCCACAATGATGGATTTATTGTCTAGCAAAACTCCTTGCAACCTTCCATAAGGACAAGCGATAATACATACTTGTTCGCGGAACCAAGCAAAAACGAAATAGAATACACCTGTAAATATTAGAAGTGAAATAAGTGTACTTATATGATCTAATGGACCTTCAAAAACGTATTGAATCAAACGATCACTTCCTATAAAGTAAGCCAAGAATATATTTGCAATTAGAAATGAGATGATAAAGAAAATGATCCATTTCAAGACTCTTTTCTTAATCTTATCAGCATTCCAAGGTGCTTTACCTAAGCGTATTTGCGCTCCTCTATCACCATCAATCCAATATTCTATTCTTCGGAAAACCATTTCCATAAAAATAGTTTGCGGACAAATCCATCCACAAAAGATCCTCCCGAAAGCTGCCGTGAAAAAGATTATAAATACCACGCCAATGATCATCATAATCACGAACAGGTAAAAATCTTGCGGCCAAAATGGGAATCCAAAAATGTTGAAACGACGTTCCAAAACGTTGAAAAGCAAAAATTGATTTCCATTTATCTTCACAAATGGTGCAGCAAAAAGAAATGTGAGAAGTATATAACTTACATATTTCCTATACTGGTAAAACTTTCCAGATGGCTTCTTAGGATAAACCCAAGCTCTTTTGCCTTCTTCGTTTATTGTACCAATGCTATCTCTGAAGCCTTCGTTTTCGGGAGTTTCCACTATTTTGAATCGTCTTCTTTCCACACTTCACCTTCAGCTTCTTTACCGTCTGGTGGATTAGTTCCGTGTAAGCTCATTACATAACTAGACACTTGCGCCATTTCATTCGGCTTAAGTTCTGATTTCCATGAAACCATTCCTTTTCCTGCTCGTCCTCCTTCACTAATTGTATGGAAAATATTCTTAATACCACCTCCTAAAATCCAGTGATCGTCAGTAAGGTTTGGCCCAATTCCTCCGCCTCCATTATCCTTATGACAAGCTACACAGTTAGCGGTATAGATAGTTTTTCCAGCAGCTAGATCTGAAGCATCGGTCAGAAGTTCTACAGTGTTTACATCAATCAAATCTTTGTTATTCTTCTTGAATTCCGCTATTTCAACCTTTGCTTGAGCAACCTCAGTTTCGAATTCATCGATTTGGGTTGGGCCATCAAACATTTGATAATATGCGAAATAACCAATTGCAAAAACAATAGATGCATAAAACATATATACCCACCAAGGTGGAAGGTTATTGTCCAACTCGCGGATTCCATCGTAATTATGATCTAATACAATCTCTTGCTCTTTTGCCATAGGCTTGGAATCGAGCATATCGTGATACTTCTTTTTAATCCAAACAAACTGGTTTTCTTCGCGCACACGTTCAGCAGTTAAAAAACGAGTCTTGGATTCATGATTAAGACTGGAAAACAAAATACGTTCTAGTGCCGCTGCAATTACTTCAAAAGCAATAGCGAGAAAAAAGACCATTCCTAATACTGCCCATATAATTGGGTATTTGATAATTGCCAGAGTTTCTCCAGAATCAACAATGTATTCCATTAGAAAAAAGGCCAGGATCATAAAGCCTATGACTCTTAAATATGAGGCTGTGGTTTTCATAGTATTTGGTCGTTTTGGTGGTTAGTATCGTCTTCCAATGGAATATTGCTCACTTCAGTAATATGTTCTTTCTTAGCTGTGACAACCCAATAAAATAGTCCTACGAAAAAGATAAAAAATATCATAAGTGAAATCAGTGGATATATTTGAACATTATCAATGTTTTCTAAATTTCCTTTTATAAACTTCAGCATAATTAGTCGTTTTGTGCTGAAGCATCTTCAGCGTTTTGTACTTTAATATCTGTTCCCAGTCTCTGTAAATAAGCGATCACTGCTACAATTTCACGGTTTTTCATCTCAATGAATTCTTCCCCGTTGTCCTTGGCATATTTTTTATCAGCTTGGTAAGTTGTTACAAAATCAGGATCGCTGTATAGGTTATCCTCAATTTTTGTTCCTTGCTCATCCATCCATTGTTGTGCTCTTTCTATTTCTTCAACGGTATATGGCACTCCTATTTTTACAAGAGCACGCATTTTAGCTTCCGTATTAGATTTGTTCAATTCTGAACTCACTAACCATTTATACGAAGGCATAATAGATCCCGAAGAAGTACTTTGAGGATCATACATATGGTTTAAGTGCCAGTTGTCTGAATACTTTCCACCAATACGGTGTAAGTCTGGACCCGTACGCTTACTTCCCCAAAGGAAAGGGTGGTCATAAATATATTCTCCAGATTTTGAATATTCGCCATAACGTTCAACCTCACTTCTAAATGGACGTATCATCTGTGTATGACAGTTTACACAACCCTCACGAATATATATATCACGACCTTCCAATTCTAAAGGTGTATAAGGTTTTACACTTGCAATAGTGGGTACATAATCATCAACCATTAACGAGGGTATTATCTGAACCATACCACCAATTAAAATTGCAATTGTTGCGTAAATAGTTAATTTTATTGGACGACGCTCTAACCAAGTATGCCATCCTTCACCAGAGGTTTGTTTTTTGGTTACAGGAGAAAGTGGAGCAGCTTCGGCTAATTCATCAGTAACTTTACTACCTTTTCTGGCAGTCATTATTATGTTGTAAAGTAAGATAAAAGCTCCTGTTATGTAAAGACTACCTCCAATAGCACGCATCCAATACATCGGCATAATTTGCGTAACCGTTTCTAGGAAGTTTCCGTAAGTAAGGGTTCCATCTGGGTTAAATTGGTTCCACATAGAAGCCTGCATAAAGCCTGCAACATACATTGGTAAAGCATACATAATGATACCTAGTGTACCTATCCAGAAATGGGCATTTGCTAATTGTATAGAATATAATTTGGTTTTGAAAAGACGTGGCACTAACCAATAGATCATACCAAAGGCTAAGAAACCGTTCCAAGCAAGGGCGCCAACGTGCACGTGGGCTATAATCCAGTCGCTAAAGTGGGCAATTGCGTTTACGTTTTTAAGTGAAAGCATTGGCCCTTCAAATGTTGCCATACCATAACCGGTAATAGCCACAACCATAAATTTCAAAACTGGATCTACACGAACCTTATCCCAAGCACCACGTAAGGTTAAGAGACCGTTTATCATACCTCCCCAAGATGGAGCCAAAAGCATTACAGAAAACGCAACTCCTAGGTTCTGCGCCCATTCTGGTAGGGCGGTATATAATAAGTGGTGTGGTCCTGCCCAGATATAAATAAAAATCAATGACCAAAAGTGAACAATAGAAAGTCGGTATGAATATACCGGTCTGTTAGCTGCTTTCGGAACAAAATAATACATTAAACCAAGGAAAGGCGTTGTTAGGAAAAATGCAACCGCGTTATGACCGTACCACCATTGTACAAGTGCATCTTGTACACCAGAGTACACTGAATAACTCTTTAAGGCAGTTACAGGAATTTCCATACTGTTTACAATATGCAAAACTGCAACAGTTACCCAAGTTGCTAAATAGAACCAAAGAGCAACATATAAATGTCGCTGGCGTCTTTTCACCATTGTCATAATCAAGTTGACCCCGAATGCCACCCAAATAATAGCAATAGCAATATCAATAGGCCACTCTAACTCAGCATATTCCTTTGAAGTTGTATAACCTAAAGGCAAAGTTATAGCAGCAGCAACAATAATAGCCTGCCATCCCCAAAAATTTAATTTACTAAGAAAATCACTCCACATACGCGCTTTAAGCAAACGTTGTGAGGAATAATAAACTCCGGCAAAGATTGCGTTCCCAACAAATGCGAAAATAACGGCATTTGTATGTAAAGGTCTTAAACGACCAAAACTTAGCCAAGAGATTCCTTCTGTCATATTCGGGAACATAAACATATAGGCCAGCAGTAAACCTACACTCATACCTATAAGTCCCCAAAAAATGGTCGCATAGATAAATTTTTTGACAATCTGGTTGTCGTAGCCTTTACAAGTTCATCTTCAAAAAGCATTCTTACCGATGGCGTATAGGTATCATCATATTGTCCTTCTTTCACCGAAAAAATAAACAGTACAAAAAAGATAATAGCAACGAAAAGACTGATAGTCAGAAGCATGTAAATGATGGTCATCTCTAAAATTTATATATCAAAACTATTATTGAAAACATCTATAAAGTATGACATTTGTCAATTTTTCTTATTTATATTCATTCTTAATTTCTTCCCAATATACTGAGTTGCAATAGTAGTAAATACTACAATACTAATGGAACTTAACGGCATTAAAATAGCTGCAACTACAGGAAGTAAATGCCCCGTAACCGCAAATGAAATTCCTATTAAATTATAAAATAATGAAAGTAAAAATGCCCATTTAATTATTCGTACTCCTCTTTGGGAAAAATCTAGATAATCTGCAATTTTATTAAAATTTGAAGCATCTAAAATTCCATCACAAGCGGGAGAGAAAACGTTGGTGTTTTCCGAAATAACAAAACCTACATCACTCTGTTTTAATGCGCCAGCGTCATTAAGCCCGTCTCCTATCATCAAGACTCGTTTTCCCTGTTGCTGTAAAGATTTTATAAAATTAAGCTTGTCGTCTGGTTTTTGGTTGAAATGTAATTTCACTCCTTTTGGCAGCATTGATTCCAAACGTTCTCGTTCACCTTCATTATCACCTGAAAGAACTATTACTTCTTTATCAGATCCTAATTGCTCAAATACTTTTGCAACGCCACTTCTATATTCGCTGTCGAAAATATAACATCCCTTATAAGCCTTATTAGCACTTATGTGGACTGTTGTTTTATTTTTAACTTCGGTTACAGTATCGTCATAAGAACCAACAAATTCATAAGAACCAACCTTAATGGAATTATCATTAAAAGTAGCTGAAATCCCCTTCCCAACTTCTTCTTCAAAATCATCCAAAGTTTGAATATCATTTTTATCCAAAAGGCTGTATAATGAACGACTTAAAGGATGGCTCGAAGCGCGAAGTGTATTTGTAAGCAATTGTTTTTCTTCTAAAGAAAGTGCTAAACCTTCATAAGTTATCAAATTTTTCTGATTGGTTGTGAGGGTGCCTGTTTTATCGAAAACCACAGTATCCAACTTCGCCATTTGTTTCCCTTCCGAAGATACGCAGCACGTTCCCCAAAGTAAATGGAGCAGCCAGCGCGATAGCACACGGACAAGCAACAATTAGCACCGCTGTAAATACATTAAAAGCTTTTGAAGGATCAACAACCATCCAGAATATGGTAGAAATAAAAGCGATGGAAAGAAGTGTTACGGTAAACCGTTTACTAATACTATCTGTTAATGATTCAAAAATGCCAGTCTTATCTTTACTGAAAACATCGTTACTCCAAAGTTGCGTTAAATAACTTTGTGAAACAGGTTTCAAAACTTCCACTTCCACAATGCCACCCTGCTGTTTTCCACCTGCAAAAAGTTTATCGCCGCTTTGCTTTGCAATAGGCTCTGCTTCTCCTGTAACAAAACTATAATCGATAAGTGCATTTCCTTTGATTAAAATTGCATCAACTGGAAGTATTTCGTTATTTCGGATTAGTAATCGGTCACCTTTTTCAACTGTATATACTTCGGCTTGTTCTTCAACGGTTTTCCCTTCGGTATTTCTAAAAAGCCGTGTAACAGCAATCGGAAAGTATGATTTATAATCTCGTTCAAAAGAGAGATAGCTATATGTTTTTTGTTGAAAATATTTACCCAGAAGCAAAAAGAAAAGAAGTCCAGATAAACTATCAAAAAAACCAGTACCCCAGTCCATAACAATGTCTATAGTACTTCTTACAAAAAGCACAGTTACACCTAAGGCAATAGGAACATCAATATTCAATATTTTTGAGCGCAGCCCTTTATATGCTGAGGTGAAATAGCCACTTGCTGAATAAAAAACTACGGGAAGCGAAAATGCAAACATCAACCAACGAAAAAATGGCTTGAATTGATCCAACCAAAATTCCGAATTTTCAAAATATTCAGGAAGTGAAAGAAACATTATATTCCCAAATGCAAAACCCGCAATACCTAATTTGTAAATTAAACTTCTGTCGACGTTCTTTTCCTTTTTATTAGAATCATCCAGTGAGATATAAGGTTCGTAACCAATTCGACTTAATAGTATAACCAAGTTTTTTAAGGAACTTTCCTGTACTGTAAAAGTTATACGAACTGTTTTTTCAGGAAAATTTACTTGAGATGATTTTACGGAAGGATTCAGTTTATTCAGATTTTCAAGAATCCAAATACAACTACTACAATGAATTGAAGGAATAACAAAGGAAACGATTTGAGTATTGCCATCGTTGAATTCCAATAGTTTTTCGACTATAGCTTCGTTATCCAGAAAATCATATTTACCTGCGATTTCCTTAGGAGAAATTCCAGGTGTTTTTTGAAGATCATAATAATAACTTAAATCGTTATCGTGAAGAATATCGTAAACTGTCTTGCAGCCATGGCAACAAAAGGATTTATCATCATGCGTTATCTCGACATCCAAGCACGCATCTCCACAATGGAAACAGTTTACCATCAATCTTAAATTTGCTCATTAAACCGACTGCAAATATTACAAAATCTATGACGAATGCAAATGACAATTATCAGCTTTTATCTTTAAATAAAAGACTTAAAATTCCTTTATTACATTGACGATTTATGCGAAAGATATATAGTTTTAATCTGTTTAAAAAATAAAATTCCCACTGCAAAAGGAAAGAGGCAGCTTAATAAGGCGAGATAAATGTAATAATCACGAAAGAATGGTAGCCCGATCCAGAAGGCAACAGCTTTATAAAATATAAGTGCTTCAGTAGTAATGAACGCTATCAAGAAAAGCCACAGAAAGCCTTTTGGAATACTGAGAAGCTTGAAATAATTTAAGAAAGCTATCATGGCTGTAATCACAACACCTAGAAAAACGAGGTGTAAATAACCAATCACAAAATCTTTAAGCTGAAAAGCCAAATCGGCGATATACGGAAATGCAGATGAAAATTGCATCAATATCTTTACAATTACTAAGCTTCCGGCAATTTTCAAAAGAAAAAAAGCACGTGGAGCAAAGATCTCTTTTAAAACTCTGCAATTACTTTTCAGTAATAAATAGAGTTCATAAAACGCAAGTATTTGAGCTAATGTTCCTATCAATCCCATAATATAAAAACCTTTAGGTGGGACAAACCAAAGTACCGAAAGAAATAGGGTAAAGAAGATTCCAAAGTTTAAAAGCATGAAAAAGGATTTCAGTTTTTCGCGATTAAACTCAATGCCTTTTTCCTCAAGAATATAGAAGAGAATGCCTAATAACGCCAAGATAAACCACCCGTTATACTGAAAATGAAGATAAAAATAAATTGAGGTTTTATACCAAATTGACTCTGGTCCTAATGTCGACATCACCCCGCCAATTGCCCACGGCCCAATACTGGAAAGAACCAGATACCAAAGTGAAGTTTTTATAAGTTTCCAAGAAAAACGCTTTTTGAAATGTGCCGGAATATGCTTCATTGCGAACCAAGCAAACCAATAGGAAGCAAACAAAAATAGTGTTGAGAAAATAATGGAATATAGTGCATATCCTTGAACCGGAAATGTTAAGATCATTCCAAGGATAGAAATATTAGTTAAGAAAAAAATGCGTTTGTAAAGCTTCGGCTTTTCCGCTTTGGCAAGGAAAATTTTATAGATAAGGGTAGTTAATCCTAAATAAATCCAACCCAATAGTGCGGTATGGGAATGCGCGTGAAGTAAAAACTTATAATTTATTGGAAGTGATGTCACAAAATAAAACCTCAAAATAAGGCCCATCAACGCGACGATCAAAAAATATGCTAAGGCAATGCCGATATGTTTTTTTAAATCAACCAAGCGGTAAAATTACAAAAAAACAGTTCGGAGGGCGACGTCAAACATTCAAAGTTGTCAATCTTCCGAACTGTCGAAAAAACCAAATAAATAAAAATCTAGAATTAGGGTAAAAAACTCGTATCAGGCTTTAATTTTTCTTTAATTTCTTTTCCAAATTCAATGATTTTGGGAAAAGAATATTGTTTTCTAAATGTATGTGGTGATGAAGGTCTTGTTCAAATTCATCCAACTTGGCGTAAAATGCGCGGTAGGTATTGCAAGCGCCTTGTGGTGGTGTGTAATTATCACTTAACTCGGAGATTCTACGTAGAATATTACCAGCTTCTTCGTGCTCCTCCTCCATCATATGGATAGGATTTTCAACAGATCCGAAATGGATTGGTGGAACTTCAGTTCCTTCGCGTTCAGCTTTCACTAGTTTTTTAATGAATGGAAAAAGAATTAATTCTTCTTTTCTTTGATGAGCGGCCATTGTCTGTACCACTTTTGTTACCAAACTTTCTATTTCCGCAAGTTCGGTATAATGATGTCCGTGAACATGATTAACACGTTTTGCATATTGCAAAAGTAAAGGGCTATTTTCCTCTACATAATGGTGATGAACATTTATAATATGATCGGTAAGAAAATCCAGTTTCCAGCTATTGTAATCTGAAGCTCTGTCTGGCGCATTATCAAGATTTACTAATTCTGCTTCTAAAACAGCAGGATCTACTTTTGCTTTTTCACAAGCTTTTGCAATGCTAATACCACCTCCACAGCAAAAGTCAATACCATGTTTTTTGAAAATATGTGCGGCTTTTATGTTTTCGGTAACTACATCGGCTACGGTTCGTTCTTGAAGTGTTGTCATGATTTATAAAGTTTAAATGAATATATAGTGATGCAAATTTCAGCAGAAATTAATGAAAAGATTATGACTTAAATCATATAATGACATTTTTGTCAGAAATTAATTTTTCATATAATTAATTAATAGCCAGGCACTTAACCTGATTTTAAATAAAAGAAAAATCAATCCCAAAAAGGGTCATGATAATCTGGAGTTTTTTCTAAATCACTATGGATTTCCTCGATTTTTACAAGTTGGGCTTGGGTTGCCACTTTTTGAATTTCATTAAAAAGCACTCTTTCCTCAAAACGGATATGAGCATCTAGTTCTTCCTCTAAACGATGAAGTGATTTTTCTGGATCTTTTGTGTCATTAAATAATCGTTTAATTCGACGATGTTCTTTTAACGCACGTTCAACCAGTTCATTGTCATCTTCCATTATCGGGAAAAGATATTTTTCTTCATCTCTAAAATGAGGTTTTATTTCGTGTTCATAAAACCACTTGGCATATTCCTGCATTCGTTTTATCTCAATATCCTTATGGAAGCCTTTACGGATTTTCCAACTAAATAGTAGCCCGAAATGATGCTGCCTACTCAAAGGTTTCAACGCTTCATGACGCTTTATAGGTTTTTTCTTTTCCATTAATCTAGGGGTTTTCTTTATATATTATCCGTTTGCCACCACAATCTGGACAGCGTTCAACGATTCTCTTTTTGTTTTTAAATCCATCTACGTGCTCCATCATAAATTTTCCCACCTTCACATGTTTATCAACGTGATTTTTAACATCAATCTGTTTATCATAAGACATCACTCGGGTCTTTTTATCATATTCTTGATAGCCCCAACAAAAAGGGCAGTTTTTCTCACTCAAAACTTGTACAGCTTCTCCCTTCAATTCTTCTTTTGGTTTTTTCCGAAAAAATGCGAGAAAACGATGAATATAGCCCATTTTGTTTGAATTATTAAATCAATTATCTTTCTAAAAACATAGTCATTCGGGTGCTTTGGGGTTAAGTGGTCTAACTGTCATTTCACTTATCAACATGTTGTCAGGAGTCTGAAGAATATGCAATAAAGTTGAAGCAATATCTTCTGGCCGAAGCATATTTTCGTGTGAATTTATTCCTGAAGTTTTAAAAAAATTTGTATCGATGGAACCAGGATTTAAACAAGTTACTTTAATATTATATTCTCTTAACTCCTTAAAAAGGGATTCGCTAAAACCACTTATAGCGTATTTCGTAGCCGAATATGCGGCACCTTCAGCACGTGTGGTTACTCCTAGGATAGAACCTATATTTATTATATGTGTACCTTCTTTTTTCGGCTTCATTAGCCTAACCGTTTCGGAAGTGATATAATACATTCCGTTCAAATTGGTATTTACCATTTTATGCCATTCTTCGGAAGGCATATCGTCAATCTTTCCGAAAGAACCTGTTCCTGCATTATTTACCAAAATATCAGGAGATTTCTCCTCAGAAAAAGTTTCGGCAAACCATTTCTTTACTGCTTTCTCATCTGTAATATCAAGACTAACTGATATGAATTTACTTCCTATATTTTTTTTAACCTCTTGAAGCGCATTCATATTTCTAGCAAGTCCGAAAACAGTTGCGCCAGCTTCAACCAAAGCTTTAGAAATAGCTGCTCCTAGCCCACTACTTGCTCCGGTGACAATTGCGATTTTATTTTGAATCTTCAATTTATTTTGAATTTCGAATGTTTTAATTTAGAAGCTTTAACAAGTAGCTATTCATTTTTATAATTCTGAATTCATAATTCCGAATTATATTATGAATTATAGCTTCCCGGTTCTTTTCGAAAACCAATCGCCAATCGGTTCCATCC
>CAJDWD010000193.1_pt1 | contig 11295 bp, 10 predicted proteins | sample 7391451 | NCBI WGS metagenome assembly CAJDWD01 (sample SAMEA7055716, study PRJEB34461) | soil metagenome | biome: terrestrial ecosystem; feature: Peninsula; material: soil | place: Antarctica | collected 2016
GGAGTTGCAAAGGAATTTGAGAAAGATGCCACAAACCGTATAAGTGTTTGGACAAACGTTACTTCGGAAGAGTTCAAGGGAATGAATCCAGGTCGATTGATTGAAATGGATAACCGCGATTATGAATTGGTGGTTAAAAAAAACAAAGATCAAATTGAACTTAAATCTGGAATTTTTAGCAGATGGGGACAATTAACAACTTACCAAAAGGAAAGCGGAAGTTATAGAGTTGAAGGTGTTAGCGGCGATTATCAATTTCTTGAAAATGAAAGCATGGTGAATGGACGGTATATTCATCAGGGGGACCTAAACACTTTCGAAAAAGTTGCTGTTATTGGAAATCAAGTATATCTAGATCTCTTTAAAGATAAAAATGCCATTGGAGAGTATATTGATATAGGAGGAATTAAGTATAAGGTTGTAGGTATATATACCGATCCAGGAGGAGAACGTGAAGAAACGCGTATTTTTATTCCACTTTCAACCGCACAACGTGTTTATAATGCTGGAGATAAACTTCGCTCTATGGCTTTTACACTTCAAAAGCAAGATAGATATGAAGATGCGTTGGCTGCTTCCGAAGCTTTTTCAGCACAACTGGAAGCAGATTTAAAAATAAAGCATACCATTTCGCCTACTGATAAAAGAGCGGTTAATGTAAACAACACCTTAGAAAACGCAAAAAAGTTTTATGATTTAAATAATATGATTCGATGGTTTTTCTGGGGTGTAGGTATTTGTACCATCATTGCAGGAATCGTGGGAGTGAGTAATATTATGCTCATTATTGTGAAAGAGCGCACCAAAGAAATTGGAATCCGTAAAGCTATCGGTGCAGAACCATGGTCTATTATTGGAATGATACTTCACGAATCAATTTTTGTAACTGCCATTGCCGGTTTCTTGGGTCTTCTTTTTAGTATGGCTTTATTGGAGTTTGCTGGGCCATATATTGAAACGGCGTATATAAGTAATCCTTCCGTAGATTTTTCTGTGGCGATCACTACTGTGGTTATACTCGTTGTAGCCGGAGCTGTTGCAGGATTTTTTCCCGCATACCGAGCGGCAAATATTAAACCAATAGATGCTTTGCGCGATGAGTAAAATATTTAGCAGAGATAGTTGGGACGAAATAATCCAAGCCTTGAGCAGTAATTGGTTTAGAACAGCTATGACCGCTTTTGGAGTACTTTGGGGAATATTTATCCTTGTAATACTCCTTGCGGCCGGTAATGGCTTGGAGAACGGCATAAAACAAGGCTTTAATGGTTTAGCAACTAATTCCATGTTTATGTGGACCCAAACCGCATCACAACCCTATAAAGGTTTACCCAAAGGGCGTAGATATAATTTTAAGACCGATGACGTTGCTGCCATAAAACAAAATGTTCCAGGACTTCGTTTCGTTTCACCAAGAAATCAATTGGGAGGTTTCCGTGGAAGTAATAATGTGGTGAGAGGATTGCAAACGGGTGCCTTTAATGTTTATGGCGATTATCCTGAAATAATTTATCAGCAACCGATGGATATAACTTCGGGAAGGTTTGTGAATTATTCTGATATTAAGGAAAATCGAAAAGTAGCTATTATCGGTAGTGGAGTTCAGAGCGCTTTGTACACTCCCGAAGAAGAGGTAATAGGATCTTACATAAAGATAAACGGTGTTAATTTTATGGTGATCGGCACTTACAAAAAGAAAGGAAACAATGGTGATCCCGAAGAAATGCAGAAAGAAATCTATGTTCCTTTTACCGCATTTTCCCAAGCTTTCAATATGGGGGATATTGTGGGTTGGATGGCAATTACCGCTGAAGATGGTTTTTCAATTACTGAGCTTAAATCCCAGATCTTTGATATTATTAAAACCCGACATACCATTAATCCAAATGATGACAGGGCTGTAGGGAATTTTGATCTCTATCAAGAATTTAGCAAAATCCAAGGTTTGTTCACTGCACTAAACTTTGTTGCTTATTTCGTTGGTATCCTTGTGTTACTTTCAGGAATAATTGGGATTAGCAATATCATGTTGATTGTAGTAAAAGAACGCACCAAAGAAATTGGAATCCGCCGTGCTTTGGGTGCAACACCTTGGAGCATTCGTGCCCAGATTCTGTTGGAATCTATTTTTCTAACTATCGTTTCTGGAATGGCAGGAATTGCCTTGGCAACTGGAGTTCTTTGGCTCGTTAACTATCAATTAAGCACAATGGATACGAGTGAAATGATGTTTATAAACCCATCAGTAAATATTGGAGTTGTCTTTATAGCGCTCACCATTTTAATTGTCTCTGGACTTTTGGCTGGATTGATTCCTGCGCAAAATGCCATAAATGTAAGACCTGTTGATGCATTAAGAACTGAATAAAACTAACTGAAACCGAATATATTAATCAAATGAAAAAAACTAAAACCATAATAATCCTTGCCACGATTGCAATACTGTTTGTAGTTTCTATGTATTGGCTGTATTCAAAAAATATGGCAGATCCAATAGTATATGAAACTGAATCTCCGGTAATAGGTACAATTGTTAAGAAAACTGTGGCTACCGGAAGCATTGTTCCGAAAGAAGAGGTACTCATAAAACCAAACATTTCTGGAATTATAGATGAAATTTTCGTTGAAGCGGGAAATATCGTAAAAGCTGGAGACTTGATTGCAAAAGTAAGAGTGGTTCCTAATGTGTCCTCTTTAAACAGTGCACAAAGCAACATCAGCAGCGTTAAAACACAAGTGGAAACCGCTCGACTAGCTTTCGAAAATCAAAAAAATATCTTTAACCGTCAGAAGGAATTATTTGAAAAAGGGGTTATTTCTGCAAACGAGTTTGACAATGCTCAATTGTCCTTTAATCAAGCCCAACAAAGATTAAAGCAAGAGCAAGTTGGGTTAACGGCGGCAAATCAAAATTACGATATTGTAAGAACAGGAACTACAAGTGGGATGGGCGCTTCGGCAAATACTGAAATTCGTGCTACGGTTTCAGGAATGGTGTTGGATGTTCCAGTTAAAACTGGAAACCAAGTTATTGAAGCAAACAATTTTAACGATGGAACTACTATCGCTACTTTAGCAGATGTGGACAAAATGATTTTTGAAGGAAAGGTGGACGAAAGTGAAGTAGGGAAAATAAAAGAAGGTCTTCCGTTGGAAATCACTGTTGGCGCACTTCCGGATGAAAGTTTTAATGCTGAATTAGACTATATCGCTCCTAAAGGAGTGGATGAAAATGGTGCTATCCAGTTTGAAATAAAAGGAACTATGAAGAATTTGGACACCACCAAAACTTTTATTCGAGCTGGTTTAAGCGCTAATGCCTCTATTATTCTTGCCAAAGCTGATGACGTGCTTACTTTAAAAGAAGCCTTGATTCAATACGATCCGAAAACGCAAAAGCCTTTTGTGGAAGTTATGGTTGGTGAACAAAAATTTGAGCGAAGAGATGTTGAACTAGGCATAAGTGACGGCATTGACGTGGAAGTAAAAAACGGCGTTTCTAAAGACGATAAAATAAAAGTCTGGAACCAACTAAAACCTGCCCCACAATCTGGCGGTAGAGGTTAACCAGCGGTGTTATCTGTGTCTGTTTAGTAAATAAGACATAGATATTAATAAAAATCATTAAAGTTTGTAACGCAATCGCAATACAAAAGACATATTCAATAATATAACAACTTATGAAGAAGATAGCAATCCCTTTCTTTTTTTTGATTATAAGCATTTCATTGACCGCGCAAACAAAGCAGTGGACTCTTCAGGAATGTGTAAATCACGCCTTGGAAAATAACATCTCGGTAAAACAGAGCGCATTAGATTTAGAAAGTACCGACGCAGATAGACTGGAAGCCATTGGTAATTTCCTCCCTTCTTTAAATGCAAATGTAAGCGCCTCAAAAAATACAGGTTTAAGTCTTAACCCAACCAACAACCAACTTCAGAATACCACATTTGGATCTGCATCTGGCGGGGTGAATGTAGGATATACTCTTTTTGATGGTCTTAAAAATGTACGTCAATTACAGCGTTCTAAACTTTCACAGCTTGCAGCACAGTATCGTTTAGATAAAATGAAGGATGATATTGCATTGGCAGTTGCGAATTCGTATTTGCAGGTTTTGTTAAACAAAGCAAATTTGGAAGTAGCGAAATCCCAAAATATAGTTACGTTAGAGCAGTTAGAAAGAACCAATAATCTGGTAGATGCAGGTACTTTACCTCGCGGAGATTTGTTGGAAATAAAAGCCACTGACGCGGGCGAAAAACAAAAGATTGCTGTTGCAGAAAATTCAGTAAAAATATCATTGATCAGTCTTGCGCAACTTCTCTTGATAAAAGACTATTCAAATTTTGACATCGCAGAGGAAGAATATAATATAATAGATGGTGGCATTGCTGATAAGGATGTTAACCAAATCATAGAAAGTGCAAAGGAAACCCGTGCGGAAGTAAGAATTGCTGAAAAAAATGTAGAGCTAGCTGAAAAAGATGTACAAATTTCCCGAGGAAATTATTATCCCACGCTTTCTGCATTTTTTGGATACAATACCCGTTATGCCGATAATGATCCACTAGACCGTGACTTTGTAGAACAACTCTATTTGAATGATGGAATTGGTTATGGACTGCAATTAAATGTTCCTATAATTAAATGTTCCTATCTTTAATGGTTTTGCGGTGCGGAGTAATGTAAAGCGAAGCAAAATACAATTAAAGAATACTGAATATCAACTGGAACAAGCGCAACTCGATCTTGAATCTAATGTGTATCAAGCTTATGTAGATGCCAATGGTGCGTTGAAAGCTTACGAAGCCGCTTCGGTAGCTTTAGAGTCTCAGGAATTAGCTTATCAATATGCTAAAGATCGATATGATGTTGGCTTGACAAATGCTTTCGATTTTAGTCAATCGAAACTGCGTTTTGACAATTCGAAGATGGAAGTAAACAGAAGTAAATTTGAATATATTTTTAAGCTGAAAGTATTAGAGTTATATTTTGGCGTTCCTGCAAGCGAATTAAAATTTTAGGTATGAAGAAAAAAACACTTATCTGGATTTCTATTGGAATCGTCCTGCTTTTGGTATTGCTTATTGGCGGTAAAAAAGCTGGATGGTTTGGTAATTCTGGTGATTATAAAGAAGTGGAAATATCTCAAATTCAACTCATAGATATTACACAAACCGTTGCTGCCACTGGAAAAATTCAACCGGAAATAGAAGTGGCACTTTCTTCGGAAGTATCTGGTGAAATTATTGAACTTCCTGTAAAAGAAGGTCAAACCGTTGAAAAAGGAGATCTTTTGGTAAAGATAAACCCAGATTTAATTCAAGCGGCAGTGAGTCAATCCCAAGCTGGTCTTCAAAATGTTCGCGCTCAATTATCGCAGGCAGAAGCCGGAGAGAAAAACGCGCAACTCAGTTTTGAACGAAACAAATCATTATTTGAAAAAGGAGTAATTTCAAAATCGGAATGGGATAAATCTGTTGCCGATTATGATATGGCAAAAGCGAATTCAAAAGCGGCTTATTACAGCGTTCAAAGCGCTTCTGCCAATGTGAAACAATCCGTTGATAATTTATCAAGAACTACAATCTATGCGCCTATGAGCGGAACAATTTCTAAACTTTCCGTGGAATTGGGAGAAAGAGTAGTGGGAACTGCACAAATGGCGGGAACTGAAATTGTTCGTGTGGCCAACCTCCAAAAAATGGAAGTTGAGGTTGACGTAAATGAAAATGATATCGTAAAGGTTTCCTTAGGAGATTCTGCAAAAGTTGAGGTTGATGCTTATTTAAAACGAGAGTTTAAAGGTAAGGTGAAAGTTAGTATTCTACCAGATTCATATAAAGATTTAACGGAAGGTAAGCCAGAAAGTTATTCTCCATTCCGACCTGGAATGACTGCAACCGTTGATATTGTTACCAATAAAAAGAAGAACGTTATTGGAGTTCCAATCAGTTCTATTGTTGTAAAGACAGATACCACAGATTCCAAAAAACCTACTATAGGAGCGGTTTCAAATGCAAATACAGAAAAATTTGAGGCAGTTTATGTGAAAGTTGGAGAGGAAGCTAAATTGCGAGTTGTAAAAACCGGAATTCAGGATGATTCGAATATTGAAATAATTTCTGGATTGAAAGAAGGTGAAACGGTAATAACAGGACCTTACAATACTGTTACAAAACTTTTGAAACAAGATGATAAGGTTGAGGTTGCTGGACCTAAAAAAGATAAAAAGGAAAAATAATGTCCAATATTCTTTGTCTTGAAACATCCACTACCAATTGTTCCGTTGCTGTTGCGGTTGACGGAAACATTAAAGCAATTCGAGAAGAAAACAATCAAAAATTTTCTCACGCCGAAAAATTACACGTTTTTATAGCTGAAGTTTTAAATGAAGCCGCGCTAGATAAAGATCATTTAGATGCAATTGCGATAAGTAAAGGCCCAGGTTCTTATACAGGACTTCGTATTGGCGTTTCAGCCGCAAAGGGCTTATGCTTTGCGTTAGATATACCTTTAATCTCTATACCAACCTTGGAAGTGTTGACGCAACAGGCTCAATGTGAAGATTGCTATATAATTCCCTTATTGGACGCTAGAAGAATGGAAGTTTATTCTGCTGTTTTCAATTCAAAAAAAGAACAAATACGAGAAACGAAGGCTGAAATTCTAAATCTAAATTCATTTCAAGAATATTTAGAAGCACGAAAAACGATTTTCCTTGGGGATGGTGCTGCTAAGTTTAAGGAATTATGCAGTCATAAGAATGCAATTTTTCTTGATGAAAAGTTTCCATCTTCTGCAAATATGGCAGCTTTAGCGGAAGCCAAATTCAAAATAAGCGACATAGAAGATGTCGCTTATTTTGAACCTTATTATCTAAAGGAATTTATGATGGGCTAAGCTTTTCTACAAAAGCGAATCAAAATAAGTTACCACTTTTATTAGATCTGCTTCTTTATCAACATCAAGATTATTATCTTTTATATAGTCTTTTACTTCTGGTTTTTTTGAGTCCATCGCTTTAAGAACTTTCGACTTACTTGTTGGTAATTCTAAAAACCGTCCGTCTTGAACTAAATAATATTTTGTGGTTTTGTCAAAACGCGGAGGAGTATTTGAGTCATAAGATGTTTTAGCCTTTTCTGGTTTTATAAAAACAGCAGTTGTCTTTTTGTAAAGATCATAGGTCTTTCCATCTGCTAGAATATTAAAATAGCCTCCTTTTTCATTAGATCCATCATAAGGAATAAAGACATAAATATCCTTGTTAATCTTCGCATAAATACTTGGATCTTTCATTAGTGCACCGTAGTTTTCTTCAGAAACGTGATTTTTTATTTCAATTTCATCAGCATAAGCGTTGTATCGCATAGGTACATTGCTTCTCAAGAGACTCTCATCTTGGTAAATATTTCCTACCAAAAAATTAGTATTTAGATAAGCTTGATCTTTAATGGCGGCAAATTCGGCCTCAGCCAATCCAAAAGCTAGGGCTTTTTGATTTAAATCAATGGTTCGAGAATAAAAATCGAACATCATATTAGATCCTCCTGAAGAACCAGCTCCATCCCCGATACCACCTTCACCAAATCTTTGTGAAAAGCCCTGAGTGGCTATTAAAACACTTGCGGTTAATAATAATATCTTTTTCATAATAAATTTATTTTATTACTATGAATTTACTGAATTCTAAGGTAATACGCAAATTGCTTGTCTAAATAAATAATTATAAAAGTCGAAAAAAAAGCGACATTCCAAATGTCGCTTGTTATTTATTGTATGTTATATTAATCTTTTCTACAAGAGCGAATCGAAATAAATCACTAATTTTATCATATCTGCTTCCTTGTCCAAATCAATATTGTTCTGTTTTATATAAGTTTTTATCTCACCCTTCTTTTGGTCCATCATTTTTATCACTTTTGATTTACTGCTAGGCATTTCTAAAAAAGTTCCGTCCTGAACTAAATAATACTTCACAGTTTTCACAAATGATGGTGGAGAATCTCTTTCATAATTTGTTCGTGCTTTTTGAGGTTCTCTAAAAATCGCAGTGGTTTTTTTATAAAGATCATAGGTTTTCCCTTCGCTTAATACATTAAAATATCCTCCTTTTGCATTACTACCTTCAAAAGGAACAAAGAGATAAATATCATTAAATATTTTCACAAAGATGGATGGATCCTTCATCAACGCTCGAAAGAATTTTTCTTGATTTCGATTTCATCTGCAAATGCATTGTATCGCATTGGAACGTTATCTTTTATTAATTGGTCTTCCTGAAATATTTTTCCTGGAACAAAATTCGAGTTTTCGTACGCCTCATCTTTTATTCCATCAAATTCTGCTTCAGTTAAACCAAAAGCCAAAGACTTTTGATTAAGGTCAATAGTTCTTGCATACATGTCATAACTACTATTCCCAGCCCAACTTCCGGCTTGTGCGAAGCCCGAAATCGTAACGAATGCAATCAGTATTGTTAAAATTATGTTTTTCATTGAGATTTCTTTTTTAGTGTGTTTATAATTAAGGAATTTCCTACAATGTAAGAATATTTATTTAGATATGGATTCCAAATTAGAATGATGCACATCACGCTGCGGAAATGGAATTGTTATTCCGTCAGATTGCAGTCTCTCTTTCGCTTCCTCTAGAACTAACCAATGTAAATTCCAGAAATCTTCATTTTTGGCCCAATAACGTAAAGTAAGGTCCACTGAGCTTTCCGAAAGACTAGCAACAGCAACCATTGGCTCTTTCCCTTCAATTTGTAAAACCGTTTCTTGTTCATTTACCAGATTAAGTAGAATGTCTTTGGCTTGTTTTAAATTGTCGCCATAACTTATACGGAATTCTAATTTTTCTCGTCTAATTCCTTCCCCGGAATAATTTATAATATTGTCATTGCTCAATTTCCCGTTTGGGAGAATTGCAAGTTGATTTCCAAAAGTATTTATTTTCGTGTTGAAAATTGAAATTTCCTTTACGGTGCCATCTATTCCTTGGGCACTAATAAAATCCCCAACCTTAAATGGCTTTAGTAATAATATTAACACACCACCTGCGAAGTTTGAAAGTGACCCCTGTAAAGCCAAGCCAATGGCAAGTCCCGCCGCACCAATAATGGCAACCAAAGAGGCAGACTGAACTCCCAGTTGGGTTACAACCAAAACGAAGAGAATAATCTTTAGTCCATAATTTATTAAACTGGCAATGAAGTTTTCTAGAGTAACATCATATTCTTTTTTGTCAAAAAACTTTCTAACAACGCGATTTATAAGCCTTACAAGCCATATTCCGACTAACAGCATTAAAGATGCTCCAATTAGACTTGGTAGAAAATCAAGTATTTTTTGACCGTAAGTTTCAAGATAGATATTCCAGTCCTTAAATTTTTCCATAAATTTTTATTCTTCTTTTTTTAGAATTTTAATTGCAATTTTTGTGTCGGCTAATGGTAGTTTACAGGCATTGTTGACACATATATAAATAAGTGTTTCTTTTGGCACATACCTGTTAACAAATAACGCGCCATTGTTTGCTTCTTCACTTCCTGCAATAATAATATTGGGGAGATAATTTTTGTTTAGTTCTTTTATTTTTTCCGGAGCATCTTTTCCTACCACCACCACTTCATAAAAATCATCTTGAAAGTTTAGCAATAAATCTAACCAATTTGAGAAACCGCTAGGATATTGTTCTATTTCTGAAACAACATTTTTCAGCATTTGATGCGAAATAACATCAAAACCAGTTTCTTCAAAATATTTAGAAAGTATAAAAAGATTTTTTGCCATCACTGAATTTGATGCAGGAATCACATTATCACGATATTCAAAGCTTCGTGTAATAATTGCCGGGTCTTCTTTTGAAGTGAAATAAAACATATGTTTTTCCTCGTCAAAAAAGTTTGTCTTGGCGTAGTCAGTCATTTCTTTTGAAAGATTCAACCATTTTTCATCAAGAGTAACTTGGTATAAGTCTAAAAAGGCTTCAATAGTAAAAGCGTAATCTTCTAAAAAACCGTTAATACTACTTTTTCCTTCTTTATAATTATGAAATAATGAACCGTTTTTTTGCAATTGTTTTTGTGAAAGAAACAGTGCGTTTTTTAAAGCTATCTCCAAATATTCTTGCTTTCCAAAAGCTTTATAAGCATCAACGTAAGCTTTTAGCATCATCGCATTCCAAGAAGTGAGTGTTTTATCGTCCAACCTTGGTTTTGGTCTTTTGTTGCGATATTCTAATAATGTGCTTTTCCAACTTTTCTTCTTCTGTTGAAATGCTTCGGAAGTAATTCCAAATTCCTTTTCAATTTCTGAATCGGTTTTCTTCCTAATAAGTACATAATGGTTATTTTCCCACTTGCCGTAGCTATTTATATTGTAATATTCTTTAAAAATAGAAAAATCATCTTTCAATAAATTCTGTAATTCTTCCGAAGTAAAAACATAAAATGCACCTTCTTCCAACTTACCGTTTTCATCTTTGCTATCTGCGTCTAATGATGAATAAAACCCTCCTTCTTCATTTGTTAATTCACGTGCAACGAAATCTAGCGTCTCTTCAACCACTTCTTTATAAAGTGGGTTTTTGGTTACTAAATGCGCATTGCTGTAAAGACTTATCAGTTGAGCATTGTCATAAAGCATTTTTTCGAAGTGAGGGATATGCCATTTTTCATCGGTACTATAACGTGCAAAACCACCGCCCACTTGATCGTATAATCCGCCATAAGCCATTTTGTCGAGGCTAAGACTTAGATAATTTAGTAAATCGGTACTGTTTTCTTTTACGGCATATCGCAACAAAAATTCATAATTATTAGGCATCATAAACTTTGGCGCTCCTCTGAAACCTCCATTTCTATTATCAAAATTCTGTGACAGCTTATCTATAATTTCAGAAGTGGGATAATTCGCGAAGTTTACGTCATCTGTATTCAGATTAATCAAATCCATACTTTTTATTCCCTCTTCAAGTCGGTTTGCGTAGGCAATAAGTTTCTCTGGCTCTTCATTATAAACTTCTTGAATTTGCTCGAGCGCATTTATCCAATCTTTTTTTCTGAAATAAGTTCCGCCCCATACTGGTCTTCCATCTGGAAGTGTAACTACATTAAGTGGCCAGCCGGCACTTCCCGTCATAAGTTGTACGGCGTTAATGTAGGTTTGATCCACATCTGGCCGTTCTTCTCGATCTACTTTTATGGAAATAAAATTTTTATTCATTACAGCTGCAACCGTACTGTCTTCAAAACTTTCGTGTTCCATAACATGGCACCAATG
>CAJDWD010000088.1_pt1 | contig 11235 bp, 8 predicted proteins | sample 7391451 | NCBI WGS metagenome assembly CAJDWD01 (sample SAMEA7055716, study PRJEB34461) | soil metagenome | biome: terrestrial ecosystem; feature: Peninsula; material: soil | place: Antarctica | collected 2016
AGTTGTTTCCGATTCTGGATTTATCTCTTCTTCATCATTAAATGCTTGCATTTTGCCAAGCGTATAAGTTCCATACGTTTCACTAACAGATGTACGCAATGTGTTTGGTAAAGTATTCGTATACTGAGAAGAAATTAAACCGCTTTGTCCAACTAATGAAACTGAATTTCTGCTGTTTCGCTTAGATTTACTTGTATGAACTTCTGCTAAAGCGAGAGGCTCATTGCCTTTATTTATAAATTCCTCTATTAATCTTTGCTTTGTTTCTTCGTCGATTTCTGAAAGCTTCTCTCTGTTTCTTACATTTTCTTCTTGTGAAGAATCATCTATTATAATGGATGAAATATCATTTTTATCAGAAGAAATTGTTGTTGTTTCATCATTCGTTATGAGATTGTCAATCTCTTTTGATTGTGATTGTGATATAAGTCTCGAAGATGAATTATCTGCTATCAAAGAAGAGGTTGATTTTTTAGTTTTTATCTGCTCTTCAGTAGAAATAGTTTTAGTTGTCTCTTCTATTATAGGAGTTGCAGATTTTGTTTGATATTCAGCTGGTTGATTATCAGAAGTCTGCATTGTTAAGTCTCTATCAAGGGTTTGAAAAACAAAAAACACTCCTATCATTGCAGCAGCAACTGCAGCTACAGAAGAAGCAAGCCATTTTGTGCGAATCACTTTTGTTTTTTGCGCAGCAAAAAGTGAACTCTCTAGTCTTTCCCAACTTTCGGGTGCCACTTTATTTCCCAACTTTCGGGTGCCACTTTAGCTTCGTAATCGGCAAGTTTGCTTTTTACAAGTTCTTTAAATGGATCTATGTTGTTCGGATTATTCATTATTGTTGGCATAATAGCCATTTATTTTATTTCTTAAAAAAGATTTTGCTCTTGAGTATTGGGAGCGGGATGCCATTTCTTTAATACCCAATTTCTTTGCAATCTCTTTATGAGGCAACTCTTCAAAAACATACAAACTAAAAACCGTTCGATAACCGGGTGGCATTTCTTGTATCATTTCTATAAGCTTCTCTTCAGTTATATCATCGCTAAAAATTCGCTCAAAGTTTTCGTCCACCATTTCAATTTCTTCCGGCTCGTCAACTTCGGATATCGTTAAATATTTCTTTTTCTCTTGACGGAAATATTCGAATACTGTGTTTACAAAAATTCTTCTCATCCATCCTTCAAAAGAACCACGACCGGAATAACTCTTTATTTGCGTAAAAACCTTTAAGAATCCATCATGCAACATATCTTGCGCAGCATCGTTATCTTTGCAATATCTGAGGCACAATCCCAACATACGAGGAGCATATTTTTCATAAAGCTCTCGCTGTGCATTTGTATCTTGTTTCTTACATGCTGTTATCAGTTGCCGATTTTCCATTCTTGACCGCGTTCTATACATAGATGAAAAAAAGCTGAAAACGTTGCGTGAGGTTCCAATCTTTTTTTCGAATTAGTGTTATATATAACGAATTATGAGTTTTAATGTTTCATTTTCAATGATTTTTGTTCAAACTTACCTGTTCTTAAATTAATATAACGAAAGTGTCCAGTTGAGTGAAAATAACTCTGTTATAATTGTTAAGTGCAAGTTTTTTTCTTAATTTTGTTTATTATAATCAATTAATTTAATTCCAATCAAACATGAAAGATTTTTTTAAAATTGTATTAGCATCAGCTTTAGGCTTTTTGATTGCTAATATCCTCTTTTCTATTGTTTCTATTATTTTCTTTTTCGGCTTTATAGGATCAATGGCAGGAGATTTCGGCAAAAGTGATTTTAAGTTGCAAAAGAACTCTGTTTTTCATTTAAAATTAGACGGTACCATTAATGAACGGATTGCTGAGGACGATCCATTTACTGCACTATTGGGTTCAAACGTACCTTCACCAATGGGTCTTAACGATATTACAAATGCTATCAGAAAAGCAAAAGACAATGATGCAATTCGTGGTATATACATTGACTCTCGTATGTTTATAGCATCAACAGCTTCACTTGCTGAAATAAGAGGTGAACTGGTTAAATTCAAAGAATCGGGAAAGTTCATAGTAGCTTATTCAGATACTTACACACAAGGTGGATACTACATAGCATCTTTAGCCGATAAGATTGTGGTAAATCCCCAGGGAATGCTTGATTTGCATGGATTGGCAGCTACACCAATGTTTTATAAAGATGCTTTAGACAAACTAGGCATTGAAATTCAAATTTTTAAAGTTGGAACTTATAAGTCAGCCGTTGAACCTTTTATCCTCACTGGCATGAGTGATGCTAACCGTGAACAAGTATCATCCTACTTAAACGATTTGTGGAATACAATAGGTAGTGATATGGCAAAATCGCGTAACATTGATTTTGAACAATTCAATGCTGTAGTAAATAAAATGCCAATGATGCAAGATGTAGATTATTTAGTACAATCTAGTTTGGTGGATACTCTATTGTATGAAACGGATATGAAAAACTATCTTCGTACTTTATTAGATCTGGAAGAAGACGATAAGATACCGTCTGCCAGTGTATCCGACATGAAATCGGTAAAACCCAGTAAAATAAAAACCTCTAAAAATCGTATCGGATTATTGTACGCAGTTGGAGAAATAACCTCAGGAACAGGATCAAGCAATATACAAGATAAATATTTAGTTAGAGAAATAGAGAAATTGCGTAAAAACAAAGATGTTAAAGCTGTAGTTTTACGAGTTAACTCTCCGGGAGGAAGTGCTTATGCTTCGGAACAAATATGGAAAGCTATTGCTGACTTGAAAGCGGACAAACCAGTTGTTGTATCAATGAGCGACGTGGCTGCATCAGGTGGATATTATATTGCATGTAATGCGAGTAAAATTGTTGCTCAACCAACAACTATCACAGGATCAATTGGAATTTTCGGAATGTTTCCGAACATGAAGAAAGCAGCTGACAAATTAGGTTTAGACGTAGATGTTGTTAAAACTCACGAATTTGGTGATTTTGGAAACTTTGCCAGAGCAATGAATGATGGAGAAAAAGAACTTCTTCAATCTTACGTGGAACGTGGTTACGACTTGTTTCTTACTCGCTGCTCCGAAGGTAGAAATATTCCAAAAGATACTCTTGCTCTTTATGCAGAAGGCCGTGTTTGGACAGGAAATCAAGCAAAAGAGATAGGTTTGGTTGACGAACTCGGAGATTTGAAGAGAGCGATTGAGATTGCTGCAGATCTAGCAGATGTTGAAGATTACCTTGTATATGAGTATCCCAAAATGCGCAGTTTTATTGAAGAACTTCTCGATAATAAACAAAAAGACATTGCTGCTCAAACATTGAAAGAGTATCTGGGTGATCATTACCAAATTCTCTCGCTTGTGAAAAATATCAAGGAACAAGACTATGTTCAAGCTCGCTTGCCCTATAATTTTAATGTAAACTAAATAGTCTTTGTTGAGGTGTGAGTGATAGGTGATGGGTCGTATCATTGAAAATGGAAGTTCTTTGCAGTTTTTTTAATGGCTTTTAGTTATTTCGTTTTGTTTCTTTTCGTTGTAGTTTCGCATTTGCGAAATCACGAAAAACCAAAACCAAAATCACACTATCACACTATCACAATCACTATGAAAGTGCAGTCACTAAACTTCGGTCCCTGAGCGTAGTCGAAGGGGTTGAAGTGTTGCCCTTTTCTTATCAAAGATTTAAAAAGAGAGGTTTCTATCAGAAATCTAATAGATAAAAATAAACTATGCAAAAAAACATGATGAAGCCTCATCCAAAAATACGTTCTGGATTGACTCCGCTATCATGGATATATGGCTTTGGTGTGGAAATGCGTAATTTATTTTTTGATAACGGTATTTTAAAACAAAAAGAGTATCCGATACCCATTATTTGCGTAGGTAATTTAACTGTAGGTGGAACAGGTAAAACGCCACATATCGAGTATCTAATAAGACTGCTTTCTGAAGAATTTAAAGTTGCTGTTGTCAGCCGGGGATATAAGAGAAAAAGCAAATCATTGCAGGTTGTAGAAACCATCTCTGATGTAAACAGGGTGGGGGACGAACCAATGCAGATTAAACTAAAGTATCCTGAAACAACTATTGTTGTGGATAAGGATCGGAGAAATGCCATTGAATATCTTCTGAATTTAGAGGACGAAATAAAACCAGAAGTCATATTACTTGACGATGGATATCAGCACAGATACGTAAAACCCTCTCTTTCAATTGTATTGGTGGATAGCAACCGCCCTGTTTACGAGGACAAACTGTTGCCTGCCGGCAATCTAAGAGAACCATTGCGCAGAAAAGATAGAGCAGGAGTTGTAATTGTGACCAAATGCAGGGAAAATATGCTACCTATTGATTTCCGCATTTATGCAAACGGACTCGATCTTTTTCCATTTCAATCTCTGTATTTTACAAGCTATGCTTATCAAAGATTGAAACCGGTTTTTCCTGCTCTCAATCGAATTTCTTATAGCTTGGACGATTTAAGGAAAAAACAAGTTTTGCTTGTAACCGGTATTGCTTCTAATAAATCATTAGAAGAAAAGTTGACAAAAAAGACCTGCAATTTACATACACTGTTTTTTCCCGACCATCATTTTTATAGTAAAGATGATATAAAAACTATTGAAAAGCAGTTTGCTGAATTATCGGACGACAAAATAATTGTGACAACGGAGAAAGATGCCGTTCGCTTACAGTCGATGCTTTACTTGAGCGATGAATTAAAAGAAAAAATGTTCTATTTGCCAATTAAGGTGTCGTTTTTAGACAACAGAGAAAACGAATCATTTAATAAAAAAATAATTTATCATGTTAGAGACTATCAAAAAAACAGCTGATTACCTAAGAGGTGAAATCGGTGATGTACCCAACACAGCTATCATTCTAGGAACAGGATTAGGAGAATTGGCTAACGAAATAAGCGACAAAAAAGAAATTCCTTATCCGCAGATTCCCAACTTTCCGGTTTCAACCGTTGAAGGACACAGTGGAAAACTTATTATTGGAACACTTGGCGGCAAAAAAGTAATTGCTATGCAAGGGCGTTTTCATTATTATGAAGGATATAACATGAAGGAAGTTACTTTTCCAATTCGTGTTTTTCAAGCATTGGGCATTGAATATCTTTTTGTATCTAACGCCGCAGGCGGAATGAATTCAAGCTTCAATGTGGGTGATATCATGTTGATTGAAGATCACATTAACTTGTTCCCTGAGCATCCGTTGCACGGAAAGAACCACGAAGAATTGGGCACTCGTTTCCCCGATATGAGCGAGGCTTACGATAAAAAACTTCGTTTACTGGCAATGCAAATTGCTGATGAGAAAAACATCAAACTCCAGCATGGAGTTTATATTGGACTGACTGGTCCTACTTTTGAAACACCGGCTGAATATAACTGGCTTCGTATAATTGGTGGAGATGCAGTTGGTATGTCAACAGTTCCGGAAGTAATTGTAGCTAATCATGCAAAAATAAAAGTATTGGCATTTTCAATCATAACCGACCTGGGAGTAATAGGTAAAATTGTAGAAGTTTCCCACGAAGAGGTGCAGATAGCAGCAAAAATTGCTCAACCAAAAATGGCGGAAATCATGCGCGAGATTATGCAAAGAATATAGGGAGAGAGAAGAGACAAGTAACAAATAACAAGAAACAAGAGAAAGTAAAAGCCCGGGAATAAGTGAGGAATTATGAGTGATAAGAAGTAAATTGACAATGGACAATTGACAGTTGATAAAGTACAACAAATGCAGAATGTCTTAACTCTTAACTCTCAACTCTCAACTCTCAACTCTCAACTCTTACAACTTACCACTATAATAATATGAGAACAGAAATATCTGAGCTAGGAGAATTTGGTCTTATTAAACATCTTACAGATGATATTAAGCTCACGCAATCAACTTCTATGAAAGGGGTAGGAGACGATGCTGCAATTATAGATAATAAAGAGAAACAGACACTCGTTACGACTGATCTTTTATTGGAGGGAATTCATTTCGATCTCACCTATTTTCCACTCAAACATTTGGGCTATAAAGCAGCAGTAGTTAATTTTTCTGACATTTATGCCATGAATGGTATACCACAGCAAATTACTGTTTCGTTGGGTATTTCAAAACGGTTCTCAGTAGAAGATATAGAAGAGTTTTACGATGGTATAAAATTAGCTTGTGCAACATACAATGTAGATATTGTTGGGGGAGACACAACTTCTTCACTTACCGGATTTACTATTAGTATCACTTGTATCGGGATTGCTGAAAAGCAATCACTGATTTATCGAAACGGAGCAAAAGATACAGATCTGATCTGTGTTTCGGGAGATTTAGGTGCAGCATATATGGGGTTGCAACTTTTGGAAAGAGAAAAAGCTGTTTTTGCAGGTCAAAAAGATTTCAATCCTGATTTTGCAGGAAAAGAATACCTCTTAGAACGTCAACTAAAACCGGAAGCAAGAAAAGATGTGATGCAAGAATTAAATAAATTGGATATTATGCCTACATCAATGATTGATATTTCAGATGGCTTGTCTTCAGATCTTTTGCATATCTGCTCTCAGAGCAATGTTGGGTGTCGATTGTTTGAAGAGCGATTGCCCATAGATTATCAAACTGCTATGATGGCTGAGTCCTTTAATCTAAATGTCTCTACTGTCGCTTTAAATGGTGGAGAGGATTACGAACTACTTTTTACCGTTCCGCTTAATTTCTATGAGCAAATTAAAATTGTTCCGGGGATTCATGTCGTTGGACATATCACAGATGCAAGCATGGAAAGCAAGTTTGTTACACGTGATGGAAAAGAAATGAATCTACAGGCACAAGGGTGGAATCCAATTAAAGAATAAATTCCATATTTCATGGTTTTTTTCTTTCATTTAGTTTTGTAATTAATAAAAACAAACTATCTTTGCAGTCGAAATTAAAACAAGGCGCTGGTGCCATAGCTCAGTCGGTAGAGCAAAGGACTGAAAATCCTTGTGTCCCTGGTTCGATTCCAGGAAAAGCATTTAAAGAAATTTAAATGCTTTTTTCGTTCACTGAGATCATTAAAATGTAGATGTTTTAAAGGAAATTAAAAAAAATATTAATCTAGTGTTCAATTGATAGTAAAATATTAAAGAATATGGAAAAGCTTTTCACAATCGAATTTTGGGAACAATTTGTAGATGTTTCTACTCACTGGTTAATAACTGACTTACCAGCAATTTTATTTTTAATTTTATTACTTGTCATAGTTTTGCGTGTTAGCTCAACTCTAATCAATAAGCTTAAACATGTTTTACTTAAGCGTATGGCTTATCGGACCGAAGAACCGGATCTTGAAATTGAAAAACGGCTCAATACTTTGATGGGAATTGTGCGCAAAACCACAAGGGTTGTAATATGGTCGATATTTGGGATGATTTTTCTGCAAAGAGTCAACATTAATATTGCACCTATTTTAACTGGAGCCGGTATTATTGGCTTGGCAGTTGGGTTTGGAGCACAAGAATTGGTTCGTGACTTTATTACGGGTTTCTTCATTCTTCTTGAAGATGGGATACGAACAGGGGACGTGGCTGTTTTGAATGGAACAACTGGAAAAGTAGAGAAAATTGAATTGCGAACCATCACTCTTCGTGATTCATCTGGAGTGGTTCATATTTTTCAAAATGGAAAAATAAATACTATTTCCAATATGACTAAAGGTTGGTCAGCCATGGTTTTTAATATAGGTGTTGCATATAAAGAGGATTTGACACAAGTGATGCGAATAATGAAAGAGGTTGGCGATGATATGTTCATTGATAATCAATTCAAGTCAGATATGTTGGACACGATGGAGGTCTCAGGTCTTAATAGTTTTGGTGATAGCGAAATGGTTATAAGGGGGCGTATCAGAACGAAACCTGGTAAACAATGGGGTATAGGACGCGAATATCGAAAACGATTGAAAGAAGCTTTTGATCAACATAATATTGAAATTCCATTTCCACATCAAACTATCCATTGGGCTGAAGCAACTGTACCCTTAAAACTTTCGATGGATAATACTTCCAAAGGAACTAAAGAAGCGTAAGTTTAGGAGTCAGGTTGTCGGATTTTCAGTTAGGAATACATTCTTTGCAGATATTGTTAAAGCAAAAAAAGTGCGAGCAGAAATAATTTCTGTTCGCACTTTTTATATTTCATATCTTTTTAAACTATTTAATCAAACATATCATCTATCCCTACATCATTAGTTTTCTGTGTATTATAATTTTCGTAGTAAGGTAAACGATCTCCATCGTTGCAAGGATTTTGATACTCTTCAGGAATTTCAAAAACTCCTGTGTCACTCATCTTTAATTCTTTGTCGGCATATATTTTCTGATAGAAAAGACCATGAATAGGTAAAGCCATACTAGCACCTTGCCCCATTGCCATTGTATCGAAATGAATAGAACGTTCTTCACCACCTACCCATGCTCCTGCAACAATTTCTGGAGTAAATGACATAAACCATCCATCCGAGTTATTCTGTGTAGTTCCTGTTTTACCACCCATTTCTCCTTTCAGGTTGTAACGAAAACGTAGTCGTCCGCCTGTACCACCATCGATAACAGATTTAAGCATATACAACATTTTAAAAGAGGCTGACTCACTAAATATCTCCTTATTCTTTGGGACAAATGTACTTACCATATTACCATGCGAATCTTCAATGCGGGTCACATAAAGTGGATCAATCCGTATACCACGGTTTGTAAATGCGGTGTATCCTTTAACCATTTCTGCAACGGAGGCATCACATGGACCCAAAGCCAGTGAAACAACCGGATCGATGGGGCTTTCTAAACCAAACGAATGCAAAAGTCTTGCAAACGCATACGGAGAAAAGAGCTTCATAAGATAGGCTGTAACCCAGTTGCTTGAGTTTTGTAATCCCCATTTTATAGAAACTGTTTCTCCCACATTGCGTGCTCCGGGATTATTTGGAGTCCAGGGTGTTCCTGTTTCTGTCATCAGTGTTTGTGGAACGTGCAACATACCATCACAGGGGGTCATCCCCTCTTCCATTGCCAATGTATAGAGAAACGGTTTGATGGTTGAACCAATTTGTCTTTTTCCGGTATTCACCATGTCGTATTGGAAAAAGTTGAAGTCGGGTCCACCCACATAGGCTTTCACATGACCCGTTACAGGATTCATAGCCATGAATCCTGCCCGAAGAAATCCTTTGTGAAATTTGATAGAATCCCACGGAGTCATAGTAGTATCGATTTCACTTTTCTCCCAAGAAAAAACCTTCATTTCGGTTTTGTCATTTTTAAACGACTCGATAATCTCTTCTTCCGATTTTCCTTGTTTTTTAAGATCGCGATAACGCCCTGTTTGTTTTATCGCCATTTTTATTAAACCGTCAACACGGTCGCTCACCGAACTTGAGTATGGAGCGTAACTTCTACCTGATTTTTCTTTTGTAAACGCTGGTTGAAGATATCCACCCACATGTTCTTTCACTGCATCTTCGGCATGTTGTTGCATGCGTGAATCGATGGTAGAAAAGATTTTTAATCCGTCTGTATATATATTATAATAGGATCCATCGCTTTTTGTGTTTTTATAGCACCATCCATATAGAGGGTTTGTTTCCCAAGAAACGGAATCTTCTTTAAACTGTTGTTGCAACCAGCTAGCAGTGTAGTTTTTTCTCTCCGGTTTTTTCGACATCATTATTCCCGCTAAATATTGACGAAAATAGGGAGCAAGACCGTCTTTGTGGCCAGAACGATTAAAGTCTAATTCTATGTTAATTGTTTTAAGAGAATCAACTTGATTTTGAGTCAGATGGTGCGATTTTTTCATCTGATTTAATACCACGTTTCGTCGTTGCTGAGTTAATTCAGGACGACGGACAGGATTATAAAGCGATGAGTTTTTACACATTCCAACAAGCATTGCTGATTCTTCAATGCTAAGCTCCGATGGGAGCTTGTTGAAATAGGTTTTAGCAGCAGATTTAATTCCTACAGCATTGTAGTTGAAGTCATATTTATTGAGGTAAAGATTAATTATCTCTTCTTTCGTATAAAAATGCTCCAGTTTCACGGCAATCACCCATTCGTTTGGTTTTTGCAATAAACGATGTAATGTGCTTTCTGCTTTTGGAGAGTAGAGTAGTTTCGCTAATTGTTGAGTAATTGTACTTCCACCACCACCACTTTTCTGACGAAGAATCCCGGTTTTCACAATAGCGCGTGTTAAAGCATACACATCAATTCCTGAATGTGAGTAAAACCGAATATCCTCTGTAGCAATCAAAGCATTTATAAGATGTGGTGATAGATCATCGTATTTTACATAAACTCTGTTTTCTTTACTCTGAGAGTATGTAGTCAAAACCTCCCCATCTGATGAGTAAAGCTGAGATGCATATTTATCAATAGGATTTTCCAATTGATCAATTGGAGGTAAATAACCGATTGCACCGACCGCAATAAGACCAAACACTAAAACGGTTAATAAAATTCCCGCACCAAAAATAACCCACAACGCTTTAATTATCTTTTGCTTGAGGTTAGGCTTTTTATTTATCGATTTTTTCTGCTTACCCATAATTATTTATCTGTAGAAGTAGGATTGTAAAAATGTATATTTAATATAGTGCAAAATTACACAAAACCATTTAGATATAATCTATAATTATCTTAAAATAAGATGTAAGTGTATTTAAGGTGCCCTTAAAAGCAGCATTTCAACTTTTTTTCAAATTTTAGTTTCGCAGGATAAAATAAGGAGTAAGAAAAGAAGAGGGAGTTCTATCAATATATTTTATAAATAACTGATGATTTAGATAAGCGCTTATTTTAAATAATAGTGAGTTTTGTCGATTGGGTTCATATTGTATATTAAATAAATAGACTTTTTGAAATGTGAGTAAATTGAATGTGGGGGTGAATAATTCTGATGTGTGGGTGATATAAATTCCAAAATAATTGAAAGTATTCTCTAAAAAGCAGTTGCGAAACTTATGCTATAAAAGCTGGTTTTTCATATAAAGATTTATTTCACTATTTTAATTCAGAATATTCTTTACAGAAATCAAATAAAATGTATCTTTGCAGTTGAAAATCGAATTGTTATGTTTTATAGAAATTGAAGAACCAACTTTCCCTAACAAAATTAGTTTTCAGTTTAAATTGAATCAAGTTATATATATGGCTAGTCAAATAAAAATTAAAAAAGGCTTAGACATACCTTTAATGGG
>CAJDWD010000016.1_pt1 | contig 11196 bp, 12 predicted proteins | sample 7391451 | NCBI WGS metagenome assembly CAJDWD01 (sample SAMEA7055716, study PRJEB34461) | soil metagenome | biome: terrestrial ecosystem; feature: Peninsula; material: soil | place: Antarctica | collected 2016
TTGTTTGAATTAGCACACCAAAAGTGCCAATAAAATCCCACAATTCCAACTTTTAATGAAACTACATTATGAAAATATTATCAAAAAGTTGTTTTGAAATCCCTGTGATTGGGCAAATTTTAAGATAACATTTTGCAAAGGCCTGATTTTTATAGGTTTTCGAGAGAATTATAAAATCAGTTTTCTACAAATCAGTAAGAAAAAATATTGAAAATAATTTCCAACAGTTTATGAACAATTGCCTCAACTACACAATTAATGCAGTTTTTGAGACTTTTAACATTATTGGCGAATAAATAATTACTCCATTAAAGTTGTTAAAAAATTGAGAAAACTATAACTTAACACCTCTCCAAATTCAAAAACTGATATTAGTCTTTTAAAAATTAAAAATTATTTGCCAGAACTCTCTCCTTTAAATTGTTGGGAACTACTTTTGAATAGCACATTAAAAGTAGTTAGACTGCCATAACATCTAGTAATATATTGCTGCAAATCTATTTTATCTTGATCAATTAATTCTTTACTGGAGTTTATCTTTTGTTCCATAACCCGAAGTCTATCCCTTAACATTACTATTTTATGAAAAAATGTATCGATAGGAATTTCTTTTGAAGACAAATTTTTATCTGCTGGTTGCAGAACCATGGTTCCTCCTCTCCATTTATCGGCAATGGGAACAATTTCACTGAATCCATTCCACTTTTTTAATATGTCACGAAGGCTTTTTTCAACTTCATAAAAACTCACACTATCAACTTCATCTTCAGAAGCCTCAATAATTTCAAAATCGTCATCGGTTGGAATAGTTTCTAAACCATTTTCAATAAATGTTACCCAATACATTTTCGCGGTAACATTTGTAATTACTCCCTTTCCGTATTCAGGATGATTAATACGCGAGCCTATTCCTAAAATTTGTTTCATCTGATTAGTGTTTTGCGTTTGGGCTTCGGCTAATTTCAATATTACTGTATAAATTGAAATTCACTCAGCCGCCTTTGTTCTGATCTATGTTGTAAAAATATAAAATTAAGATGGAATCCCTTTCTAATTAGAAAGTAGGATGCATGAAAAAACCATCCGACTTTCGTGGGATGGTTTTTTTGGCTTCTAAATAAACCTGACGCTGACTACTTCTTTTTCGAAGGAGCTGGCGCAGCTTTTTTGTCATCCTGTTTTTTGGCTTGTGCCTTTGCAGGTTGCGACTTCGCAGATTGCGGCTTTTTGCTTTGCTTATCTTGTGGCATAATGATTATTTTTTTAGTTAACAATATAAAGGTATAAGCAAGTCTTGTTAAATTATTCTATCGTTGGCGAAAATTTAACTATGGAAAATTTAGGCTAAATAAGCATTGCATTCATCTGCACATCTTCGACAAGCTTCTGCGCAATCTTTACAATGTTGCATATCGTGTTTTGAACATTCATCTGCACAAATACCACAGATTTTGGCACAATATCTAACCAGATCGTCAACTTCTTTAAAACCCGTTGCCAAAAGTTGGTTTAGCGTACTACAAACTTCAGCACAAGCCCTGTCTGTTCGAATACAGGTAATCATCATTTTTACATTTTCCTCATCAAGACAAGCATCGGCACAATAGTTACAGTGGTTGATGCAATTTCCTAAAGCGTGAATTAGTTTTTCGTTTCTCATAATATTAAATTTTGAGATACAATTTACGAATTTCAACTACTCCTATATATTAAGGAAACTATAAAAACTCGAAAAATATTCTAATGCCCTCCATCTTTATGGTCATCAACCACTTGTGGATCACGATATTTACAGCAAGAATCAATACTTTGATAAACACCTTCTTCTGCCTTTACATCTGGAGTGTCGTGACCGCTATCTGCAACACTTTTTTGTATAGCTGCAAGATCAGTTTTTGTTTCGTTATAAATCAATTTCAATTCATGACTATCAACGCTCCAAGTTGCAGATTTAACTCCTTTCGCCTGAATAGCAGCCTTTTCTATACGCTCCTTACACATTCCGCATACACCGTCTACTTCAATGGATGCGTGAGCATTTTTGTTTTGAGCGAAACCTGAAGTGCCAATTAAAATCATTCCTACTATTAAAAGTACATTTTTCATATTTGTTATATTTATTGTTATTGTTTTTCTTTATTCTTAGTATGATATATGTCTATGGTTATTATTTGCCTAGGAGACACAGAGGTTGCGAAAGATATTAATTTAATCTATATCTTAAACCGGCATAATACATACTGCCAAAAATTGGTCCATAAACGTAAGTCGTATCAAAATTAGAACCGAATGGATTATCACTTCCTATAATTGGATTCTGTTGCTTCACGCTTGTAATATTCTCCCCGCCTACGTAAATTTCAAAATTCGAAGTAAAAACTTTAGTTACCTGCGCATTTAAAGTTGAAATGCTTGGCGAGAATTCTGAAAGTGCAATTGTATTCAAATAGCTTTCTGTGGAAGCAAACCGCTGCTCTCCCACAAAATTATAAGTCGCATCAAATTTCCAGTTACCTCCCCTTGCCGTTGGATTTGTTTCATAAGAAACATTTGCAAAAAATCGATGGTTTGGAGTCATTGGGGTTTGTTTTTTTCCACCACGATAAGTAGTTTCTACATCATAATATTTATACGCCAAACGCAGATCAAAATGTTCGAATACATTATAATTAAATTCCGCTTGAAAACTGTTTGAATAACTCTCTCCTTCGAGATTATAGAAATTAATTTCCGTTGGATTCTCAGCATCTACTACTATTTGATTTTGAAAATCGGTTCGGTAAAAATCAAAAGTAACGTCTGCTTTTCTATTAAAAAGATTGAAACCTTGCATATATGAAACTCCATAATTCCAAGCTATTTCAGGATTCAATCCATAAATATCTCCACCGTTTCCTAAAATGTTGAAGCTACGCGATGATGCAAAAAACTGTTGATTTTCAGCAAAAATATTCGCACTCCTTTTTCCTCTTCCAGCAGAAACACGAAAAGCGGATTTATCCCAAGGCGAATATCGCAAATGGAAACGCGGCGTGAAGAAAGTTCCTAGTCTATTATGAACATCTGCACGAATTCCTGCGCTAAAATTCAAATCGCCCATATTGTCAAAGTTATATTCAAAAAATGCCCCAACAGAGTTTTCTATTCTACTAAAATTTTCTGTCAAAACCAATTCATTATAATCATCATAAGTTGCGCTCATTCCCGTTTTAATTTTATGTCGGGAATCGCTTATAATTGAATTGTAAAGTAGGTTTGCATATAAGCTGTTATGCTGAATGTTATAATCGTTTAAACCAAAATAAGACTTCTGGTCGTGATGGCTATAAGCAAGCTGTAAGCCACCAGTTCTCCACGGAATATCAGGATTTACAAAACCGAATTTCCCTGAAATATCAAAACGCTGGGTTTTTATCTCACTTCCCCACGCATTGGTCGTTCCTCGATCTTTCTTAGGATCGAAAAAGCTTTGCCCTGTCTGCTTTTCATCATTCAAATACCTAAAATTAAAAAAACCGACATAGCCATTTTCCTGATCGGTATATTGCCAACGGTTCATTATGTTTACTTGCTGCATCAATGGCGCATCCAGGAAGGTATCATCATTTTTATCAAATTGCATATCACGCATATTTCCGTGAATATATAATCCCGTGCTCCATCGCTCAGTAACTTTTGTATTTAGATGGGTATTCAACTCCAAACGTCCATCACCAGAACCATAGGCGTTTACAAAAAGTCGGTCATCGCTCATTGGTTTTTGAAGTTCGGCGTTAATCTGACCGGCTATACTTTCATAACCATTAACAACGCTTCCAGCACCCTTGGTAATCTGGATACTTTCCACCCAAGTTCCGGGAATAAAACTCATTCCGTAAGCTTGTGAAGCCCCACGAACACTCGGTACATTTTCAAGCGTAACCATAATATAAGGACTTGTAAGTCCCAGCATTTTTATTTGTTTGGTTCCTGAAATAGCATCCGCAAAATTCACATCAATAGAAGGATTCGTCTCAAAACTTTCTGCCAAGTTGCAACAAGCGGCCTTAAGAAGCTCCGTGCTACTAACGTTTATAACATTCTGTGATTGCAAGAATGATCGTGAACTGGCCATTTGTCTGGCGGAGACTGTAACCTCATCCAGATCAGCCGTAGATTTTAACGAATGTGTTATTTTTTTAGAAGAGTTTACCGAAATAGTGTCGGTTTTATATCCAACAAAACTGATCACCATTTTTTTGTATTCTGGTTTATATGCAATCTCAAAATTGCCGTCAAAATCAGTAACCGTTCCCACCGAAGTATTGAGCCAATAAACGTTTGCGCCACCTAGTGGAACTTCCTCGGTATTGACAGTTTCAGTAACAATTCCGGTAATTTTTTCCTGGGAAAAAATACACAACGGAAGCAGAAGAATTATTAATAATATGTTTTTCATATTAATATTTTTATCAATTTTTCGGATTTCAAGTCCTTTATATAATCAATTTATTTTTAAATCTCAAGTCTAAAATCTCCAGTCTCATATCTAATCTAATTGTAGCACTTCTCAACCTCAGCGCATTTGCAATTACCGATACCGAACTAAAACTCATAGCAAGCGCAGGGATCATCGGTGATAATATTGCAAGTCATTCCGTATATTTTATATGTGTGTATCATTGTAGACTTGATATTTTAGATTTAAGACCCAACGCAGGTGGCTGAAGTAGCCAAAAGAAAGGGCTTCTACCAACCAAAAAAATCTGGTTGTAGTAATTGCGATCTCAGTCCATTGTACAATAAAATTTTGCATTTAAATCGATTTGAAATTTTGATAATACTCCTAAGAGAAGATGGAGTTGTAATCACGAGATACCTGCCTTCGCAAGAATCAAATCAAATCAGAAAGACCTCGTACAGAATGTTTAAATCCTGCTCAAGTGGGGGCGGATTATATTCCGCGAAGAGAGTTTTTTGTGTGGAAATCTTTTCAAGTTCCTGAAGAATAAATACTGAAACGAAAGGGGCTACAAAGATTTTATTAAGGTTTAATTCAAAAGAAGCCTTTGCAAAATTATCGTCGGTTTGTATTTTGGTAATATGATTTTTGCAGCAATCGTGAGAATCGGGAATAGGATTTTTATCACTACAATCTGTGTCTGTGACATCCATCACCATTCCGCAAGAAAGATGTTTTTCGCCTAAAGAAATTTCAGACATCATTTCCATTCCTCCACAAAAATGTTGCGCATACGAAATGCCAGAGCTACTTGCGAGCATCAACAGGGAAAGAAGTATGGAAATGGCTTTTGTCATTTGACTGTAAAATTACTAATATTATTTAAAACATCAATGAGTCAAAGAGTTAAGAAGTTTATAGTTGGTAGACGAAGCGTAATCTACACCTCGTTTACCAACTAGCTACTAAAGACTATTTACTAGTTAATTTCGGCATCTACTCTACCACATTTTAGCATTTTATCGCCAAAATAAGGGTTCAGAATATCTCTGCTGGTACTGATCCAAGAAGCTCCTCTATTATTAAAAGCCATTGGGCAGTATTGTTTATAGATTGTTCCAGATTTTAATGCACCTTTCAGCATGCTTTCTACGCCAGCACTTAATGCTTCAAAGTGTTCGCGTTGCACTTTTATATCTTCAGATCCTGCCATCGCTGAAACTGCATTTTGAGTCTCTTCTTCTGCATTGATTTCTTTAAGAAGAGGCACTAATTTTGAAGACTCCGCTGAAGTTTTCTCAGCATCAGTGTTAATCAAAGCAGCTTCAACCTGCAGGTATTGTGCAAAAGCGGCCTCAATCTTTGGATCGTTAAATTCGGCATCCACTTCTGCTACTTCATATATTTCTACAGCATCCGCGGAATTGTCCACAGTAACTACCTCTGGTTCGTTTTGTTTTGAATTGTCTTTACACGATGTGAAAGCTATACCGATAATAGCAAAGAAAACAATAGATAGATTTTTCATTTTTATAAAAGATTTAGGCCTGCAAAGATATTAAAAAATCATCGGCTTTTAAACTTCTGAAAGTAAAAGGCTGGAAGTAAAATAAGCAGAAAAAGTGGCTGTATAAGAAACCTTCGTATATAAAACAAAATAAGATGGCTACCAGTGCCTTCAGAAGTAAAAATGATAAAACTAAAAGCCAGAAAAAGCACTAAAAACAGCAGAAAGTAAAGTATAGCAGACAGTTTAATTATATCTTTATCTCTAAATACCAGCCACAAAATAGCAAAGGAAATGAATGTGTTTAACAAAAACCGGAGTACTATCCCTGTTTGAAGTGCAAATGTATCCATTTCAGGAAGTGGTTGAGTTTTATAATCAATTTTGAAGAAATCTAAAAGTGGGTCGTAAAAAATACTATCTTCATAAGCCCTAACAAGCACTAATAACCCTGCAAGAACAATAATCCCAGTTATTTTCAAAACCTTTTTCATTCTGAAGATTTTGGCTTTAGCATCCTTACCCAAACCATCCATAATATAAAGACCATCCCATAAATAATTCCTGGAAAAATCACTGAATGTAAGATGTTTTCATACTGAGGAAACTTATATAAAGCAACTACCAGAATAGCTATTCTCAAGATATTCACCACATAAATCAATACTGCTCCAGCGAAAAGAAAGAGCAATGTTTTTTTAAAACTTTCCGAAAATGCGATAATAAAGGAAATGAATAAAATAACGACACTTATGGAATTGCACCCTTCAACAATGCTAACAGAATATTTATTATCAATGGTCAATAATATTCCATCGTCCAATTTATAAGGCGTTAAGATGGAGTTGTAACCAAAACTCTCAAGCACTGCTCCACTTTGTCTCGCAACTAAATTGGTGAAATAATCAGGAAAATAACCTGCACTCAATGAGACTTTCAAATACAGTGCATACAGAATACTGAGCAATAAATAAGTGCCCATAAAAAGCACAACAAAACGAATAACGGTTTTATATTTTATAAAAAGTTCTTTCAATTATTAAAATTTATTCGCTGGATTTCGTTTAAACTTTGACGCTTAAAATGTAAAGTTTCAGCCTTAGCTTTTAACAAAAATACAGGATTAGTTATTGGGGTTTGTAAGGCATTTGAAATACTTTTGTGAAAGTAATTAATAATTAAAAATACGCTATGGCTTTTACACATTTAAAACCAAAAGTAAAGACTATTCTCTCAAACGAGCGTGAAAGCTCGGATCAACGCCTGAAAGAAGTTTGTGAGTTACTGCAATCGAACGTAGGATATTACGATTGGGTTGGTTTCTACTTTGCTAATGAGGCTGCAAAAACACTTCATCTAAAAGCATTTGCTGGCGAACCAACAGATCACACTGTGATTCCTTTTGGAAAAGGGATATGCGGACAAGTAGCAGTTTCAAACAAAAACTTTATTGTGCCAGACGTAAAAGCGCAAGACAATTACATCGCCTGTAGTATTACAGTAAAGTCTGAAATAGTAATTCCGCTTTTTAAAAATGGAAAAAATATTGGGCAGATTGATATCGATTCACACGTGGAAGATCCATTCTCTGAAGAAGATGAACGATTTTTGGAATGGGTAAACGAAGAGGTTGCGAAAATTCTGAATTCTGAATTTTGAATTCTGAATTCAGAATTATTACATTCCCGTTCTAATAGCCTCCACAGGGTCTAATTTTGAAGCAGAAATAGCAGGTAAAATTCCAGAAATCAAACCAATCGCCGCACTGATTGCAGTTCCTATAAACATATTCCAAGGAGAAAGTACAAATTCAAAATCGCCTGTGAATTGGGAAGCAAGAATGGAAACTATAAAAACAAGAAACAAACCAATTAATCCACCGATTACCGCAAGAATAACTGCTTCAAACAAAAATTGAAACAGAATGAATTTATTCTTCGCTCCTAAGGACTTCTGAATACCAATTAGACTAGTTCGCTCTTTTACGCTAACGAACATAATATTCGCGATTCCGAAACCACCTACAAGTAAGGAAAATCCACTGATTATTAGACCAATAATATTCATGCTTCCAGTGATATTATCAATGAAATCAGCAAATCCCTGCAACTGATTTATAAAAAAATTGCTTATTTCATCAGGCTTCAGACCTCGTTTAATACGTAGTTGCTGGGTTAGCATCGCAATAAATTCGTCATTATCTACACCCTTCTCTGGCTTTACAACAATTTGCGGAAATGTTTTTTTATTGTTGTCTCCATAAATTCTTCTAACCACATTTACTGGCATCCAAACAGAAGTATCTTTTGAGCCTCCAAATAGACTGGTTCCTTCTTTTTCTAAAACGCCAATCACATTGAATTTTCTACCGTAAATACGAACTTCCTTTCCAATAGCATTTGCTGAACCTCCAAATAACTGGTTTGCAATTTCATTACCCAAAACCACAACCATTGCGCCGCTATTCGATTCAGAACCGTTAAAAAAACGACCTTGAGATAGTTTAAGGGATTCTATATAATAATAACTGTCCGTAACCGCGCCGATTGGAACATTATCCACTTGTTTATCTTCGTGCTTTATACTTTCATTTGGAACACCTAAAGTAAAAGTTGCCTCCGCTAAATTGGGAGTGTTGCGTTCAATATATTGATATTCGTCAAAGGTTACATTGGGAAATTGCTGCCATTTCCAACGTGGAATTTCAGTTGGTCCAAAATTAAAACGCATAATAATTATGGTACTGTTGTCCAACCCACTCATGCTTCCTTCAATTTCTCTTTTTAAGGAATCTACTGCTGCCAATACCGCAATAATTGAAAAGATACCAATGGTCACGCCCACCAATGAAAGAAACGTACGCAATTTATTGTTGCGCAGCGCATTGATTGCGAAATTGAAACTCTCCTTTAAAACACGAAGGTAGATTATCATTGGGGTTTTTAATTATCGATTGATTAATTGGATTTGTAATTATTAACTTTCAACTTCATTTTCGATTACGATTTCGATTTCGGAGTGGTTGATAAATTTATAAAAAGTAAGACGTATTCTATATGCTTATGTTACAAATTTACTATTCATTTATGTACTTTTGCACCTTAATTTTTCACAATGAACCATTCAATAAAAATTACGTCTGCTTTAATCTCTGTTTTTGACAAAGAAGGGCTCGCCCCAATCGTTAAAAAACTGAGCGATCAGAACGTGAAAATCTACTCTACAGGGGGCACGCAAAAATTCATCAATGAACTTGGAATCGAAGTTATTCCCGTTGAAGAAATCACAGATTACCCATCAATTTTGGGAGGACGCGTGAAAACTCTTCATCCAAAAGTTTTCGGTGGAATTTTAAACCGTCAGGACAACGAAACTGATGTTGCTGAAATGGCTGAATACAACATCCCACAAATAGATGCTGTGATTGTAGATTTATATCCTTTCGAAAAAACAGTTGCTTCGGGTGCATCGGAAGCAGATATTATTGAAAAAATTGATATCGGTGGAATTTCACTTATCCGTGCTGCCGCAAAAAACTTTAAAGATACAATCTGCGTCTCTTCGGTAGAAGACTACTCTGAATTTTTGGAATTACTTTCTGCAAATGACGGAGAAATCGCCTTGAAAGATCGCAAACGTTTTGCTGCAAAATCTTTTAATGTTTCTTCAAATTATGATACTGCAATTTTCAACTATTTCAATTTAGAAGAAAACCTTTCAGCTTTTAAAATAAGTGAAACCAATGGTCAAGAACTTCGTTACGGCGAAAACCCACACCAAAAAGGATTTTTCTTCGGTAATTTCGATGAAATGTTCACCAAACTTCATGGTAAGGAATTGAGCTACAATAACCTTTTAGATGTTGACGCAGCTGTAAACTTGATGAGCGAATTTAAGGGGGAAGCACCAACATTCGCTATTTTAAAACACAACAACGCCTGCGGAATCGCACAACGTGAAACCATACAGCAAGCGTATATGGCGGCATTGGCTGGCGATCCTGTTTCTGCATTCGGTGGAATCTTAATCAGCAACGTAGAAATAGATGAAGCTACGGCAAATGAAATTCACAGTCTTTTCTGCGAAGTTGTAATTGCCCCATCGTATTCAGCAAAAGCGGAAGAAATTTTAAAAGGAAAAAAGAATCGAATTTTATTGATTCAAAGAGAAGCTATACTTCCTACAACTACGGTTAGAACTTGTTTGAACGGAGTTTTAGTGCAAGACAAGGACAATATTACCGATATTGAAGAAATTTTAACGCATGCCACAAACAATAAACCGAATTCGCAAGAGTTAGAAGACTTGTTGTTCGCTTCAAAAATTTGTAAGCATACAAAATCAAATACAATTGTTTTAGCAAAGGGTAAACAACTTTGCGCCAGCGGAACCGGTCAAACGAGTCGCGTAGATGCATTACGGCAAGCAATTGATAAAGCAAAAGCCTTTAATTTTAACCTTGAAGGAGCCGTAATGGCAAGTGATGCTTTTTTCCCGTTTCCGGATTGTGTGGAAATAGCGGACAATGCAGGAATAACTGCTGTAATTCAACCTGGAGGCTCTATTAAAGATGATCTGAGCGTGGATTACTGCAACTCACATGAAATGGCAATGGTATTTACGGGAACACGCCATTTCAAGCATTAAATTTTATTACATTTGTTAAAATCTAAAGCCTTAACTATCAAACACCACGAACTATAAACTATGGGATTTTTTGACTTCCTAACTGAAGAAATAGCCATTGACCTTGGTACCGCAAACACTCTAATTATACATAATGACAAAGTTGTTGTGGACGCCCCATCCATTGTTGCTCGAGACCGTACTACAGGAAAAATTATCGCTGTGGGTCGTGAAGCAGCAATGATGCAAGGAAAAACTCACGAAAACATAAAAACTATTCGTCCACTAAAAGACGGTGTAATTGCCGATTTTGATGCGAGCGAAAAGATGATAAATATGTTTATCAGCGACATTCCAGCACTTAAGAAAAGATGGCTGAAACCTTCGTTGAGAATGGTTATATGTATTCCTAGCGGAATTACAGAAGTGGAAATGCGTGCAGTAAAGGAAAGTGCCGAACGCGTTAACGGAAAAGAGGTTTACCTTATCCACGAACCTATGGCAGCAGCTATTGGTATTGGGGTTGACATTATGCAGCCAAAAGGAAATATGGTGGTAGATATAGGAGGCGGAACTACGGAAATTGCCGTAATCGCTCTTGGTGGAATTGTCTGTGACAAGT
>CAJDWD010000018.1_pt1 | contig 11171 bp, 8 predicted proteins | sample 7391451 | NCBI WGS metagenome assembly CAJDWD01 (sample SAMEA7055716, study PRJEB34461) | soil metagenome | biome: terrestrial ecosystem; feature: Peninsula; material: soil | place: Antarctica | collected 2016
TAAAAGACTGAATGCCTTGGGTATCCCGATGGATCATGGTTTTCATAAAAAAGGATATTCTATAATTTCAGAATTTTCAGTTTCGGAACTTGCCAAAGCCCGTAATGCTGGATTTCAAGTGGAAGTATTGATTGAAGATGCCAAGGAACATTTTCTTCAACAAAATAGAAATCCACAGCGGCTCCTCAACCCTGTCTGTGATAATGGCAATCTTGATTACACGACTCCTGCAAACTTTACCCAAGGTTCTATGGGTGGATATTTTACATATCAAGAACTGTTGGATCAGCTGGATTTAATGAAAAGCCTCTACCCCAACCTGATCAGTACAAAACAAAATATTTCAAACTTCTTGACCGAGGGAACGCCAGATAATTCCGTGACTCCTTCAATTGGAGGAAATGGTATTAAATGGGTAAGGATAAGTGACGACCCTGAAGTTAATCAAAACAAACCGGAAGTATTATATACTGCACTCCATCATGCTCGGGAGCCCATTTCGCTTTCACAATTGGTGTTTTATATGTGGTATCTACTTGAGAATTACGATACCAGTCCTGTAGTACAAGGCATTGTTAATAGTACCGAACTTTATTTTGTACCTGTTATTAACCCCGATGGTTATTTATACAACCAAAAAACGAATCCAAACGGCGGAGGTTATTGGCGTAAAAACCGACACAACACACATGGAACTGACATCAACAGAAACTATGACTATTATATAAATGGTGACCCAAATAATGGTACTTGGGGAGGTGAGGGAACATCTACCGATCCAAATAGCGATGTTTATCCGGGAACAGGTCCATTTTCTGAAGTTGAAAATCAAGCTATTAAATATTTCGTAGAAAACCACGATTTCAAAATAGCCTTGAACAACCACACTTACAGTAACCTTCTTTTATATCCGTATGGCTATACATCGAATACTCCAACTCCAGATAACGATCTATTTATCGGGCTTTCTAATGAAATGGTTTCCCAAAATAAATTTAATAACATACTCTCCTCCGAACTCTATCCAACTGCTGGCAGCAGCGATGATTTTATGTACGGCACGGTTGGGAACCATTCTAAAATATTATCATTCACCCCAGAGATAGGACAAGAGTTTTGGCCTCCTTCCAGTCAAATAATTCCATTGAGCAAAGGTATGATGTATATGAATCTTACAACCGCAAAAATGGTAAACAACTATGCCGTAGTACAAGACAAATCTCCAATGTATGTTGGTTCGGATACAAATGTTATCGAAAATTTCAGCCTCAAAAGATTGGGCATTTCTGGAAGCGGCAATTTTACCGTAAGATTAATTCCAGTAACAGACAACATCTTATCTGCAGGTGCTCCTGTTTCTATCAATAATTTAGATTTGCTTGAAGAACAAAACGCAAGCATTCAATATACCATTTCAGCGAATGCACAGCCCGGGGAAGATATTGTTTTTGAACTTATTGTAAACAATGGAAACTATGACTCTTCAACCTTGATCACGAAAAAGTTTGGTACACCCGTCACAATTTTTTATGACCCCGGAGATAGCATTTCGGAAAACTTTATCAATGATGGTTGGGGCACTACTGCGTCCACCTATATCTCCCCTTCCAGTTCCATTACTGATTCACCTGACGGGAATTATGGAAATGGAGATACAAAATCTATAAGCCTTAAAAATCCTATTGACCTTACTAATGCAACTGCCGCGACTGTCAACTTTTACGCAAAATGGGCTATAGAAAATGATTTTGATTATGTTCAGTTTCAAGTTTCAATAGATGGTGGCGCGACTTGGGTCGCCCAGTGTGGAGAATTTACCATACCTGGAAGTAATATTGGATGGCAACCGCCAGGACAGCCTTTATATTCTGGAAATCAAAATGATTGGATTCTCGAAACTATAGACTTAAGTGACTATTTGAGTGAAACCATATTGGTGCGTTTTCTATTCATATCTGACTATACGGAAACCATGGATGGTTTCTATTTTGACGATCTCACTATCAGCATTTTAGATGAGCCTATAAATGTTCAGGACAATGAGTCCTCTTTCATTACCATTTACCCAAACCCTGTAATAGATATCCTGAATGTAAAAACTCAGCTCCAGGATTATTCCATTCAGCTTTATAACCTACAAGGACAGCTAATTAGAAGTTCGAAAAATAACACAGGTACTCAAAGTATAAATTATGATGGAATCAGTTCAGGAATATACATTCTGAAACTAACTTCGGAAAGCAATTCTCAAACCTTTAAAGTATCGAAGCATTAATCTTATTCTTTAAAAACCTGTATCTTTAAGGAATGGCTCTTACGAGTCATTCCTTTTTTCTTTTCAGGAAAAACTAAAATAATTTTGCTATTTTCACTTCCTTAACAACTCAATCATGAACGATCCAAAAAGACTCTTTGATTTTCCATATTATCAACTTGAGAAATATCCTCTAGAAAAAGCACTTATTACCAAGTATAACGGGAAATGGAAAGCAACTTCAACTAAAGAATATATAGATAAAGCCAATGCAATTAGTAGGGCTTTAATACGAATGGGTGTGAAACCTAACGATAAAGTTGCGCTTATTTCAACCACCAATCGTACAGAATGGAATATTTGCGACATTGGTATCATGCAAACCGGGGCGCAAGATGTGCCAGTTTACCCAACCATTTCTGCTGATGAATACGAATATGTATTAAACCATAGCGAATGTGTTTATTGTTTTGTTTCAGACAAGGAAGTTTATGACAAAGTGATGCAAATAAAAGCTAATGTGCCATCGCTAAAAGAGGTTTATACTTTTGATGAGGTTAAAGGTGCGAAAAACTGGAGTGAGGTTCTGGAAAATGGAAAAGACGATAGCAACCAAGATGAAGTTGAAAAGCGAAAAGAAGTAATTAGCGAAGATGATTTAGCCACATTAATATATACTTCGGGAACTACCGGAAAACCTAAGGGGGTTATGCTTTCGCATAAAAATATTGCCAGCAATGCAAAATTCAGCGCAGAAAGATTACCTATTATTAATGGGAAATCTTCTGGACTAAGTTTTCTACCCGTATGCCATATTTATGAAAGAATGCTTCATTATATGTATCAATATTGTGGTGTGGAACTCTATTTTGCTGAATCTCTAGAGACTATTAGCGCGAACCTTCAGGAAGTAAAACCAGAAGTAATGACTGCAGTTCCGCGTGTACTTGAAAAAGTTTATGATAAAATATACTCCAAGGGAGGGGAACTTTCTGGTATTAAAAAGAGGCTCTTCTTTTGGGCGATAGACTTAGGTTTAAAATATGAGCCTTATGGAGCAAACGGATGGTGGTATGAAAGCCAATTAAGCCTTGCCAATAAATTAATTTTCAGTAAATGGCGCGACGCCTTGGGCGGAAATTTAAAGGCGATTGCATCAGGAAGTGCTCCTTTGCAACCTCGTTTGGCTCGGGTGTTCAACGCTGCCCAGATTCCGGTGATGGAAGGATATGGACTTACGGAAACTTCGCCAGTAGTATCTGTAAATGATATGCGTAATCACGGATTTAAAATAGGAACAGTTGGAAAACCACTTCGCGATACAGAAGTTAAAATCGCCGATGACGGCGAAATTTTAGTAAAAGGTCCACAGGTCATGTTGGGTTATTTTAAGAATGACGAAGAAACTGAAAAAGTAATGGAAGGTGGCTATTTCCATACTGGAGATATTGGCGAAATAGACAGTGAAGGATTCTTGAAGATTACTGATCGGAAAAAAGAAATGTTTAAAACCAGTGGCGGTAAGTATGTTGCGCCACAGGTAATAGAAAACGTCATGAAACAATCGCGTTTCATTGAGCAAATAATGGTTATTGGCGAAGGTGAAAAAATGCCAGCAGCATTAATTCAACCTGCTTTTGAATTTATAGAAGAATGGGGGAAACTCAAGAACTACAACCTTCCTGCCGACCACAAGGAAATGGTAAAGAATAAAGAAGTAATAGCCAGAGTGCAAGAAGAAGTTGATTTATATAACGAACGTTTCGGCCAATGGGAAAAAGTGAAAAAGTTTGAGCTTATTCCTGAAATTTGGAGCATAGAAGGCGGACAGCTAACTCCAACTATGAAAATGAAACGAAAAGTGATTAAGGAGCAGTATAAAGATTTGTATGATAAGATTTATGAGCATACCTCCTAGTCGGTCAGTCTTCTTCACTATAGAAATTTTAATAAATGAGGATTATTTTAGTTACAAAACAAATCATCAAAATTTAAATACGTGAATTGGATTTTCCTCATTATCGGTGGCTTGTTTGAAGTGGGTTTCGCGGCTTGCCTTGGTAAAGTAAATGAAACATCAGGTCTCGAATCTAGACTTTGGTTTGGCGGGTTTTTAGTTTGCCTTGCCATAAGTATGTTTTTACTGATACAAGCATCAAAAACGCTTCCTATAGGTACTGCTTATGCAGTCTGGACTGGGATTGGTGCCGTAGGAACAGTCTTAGTAGGAATTTTCTATTTTAACGAACCAGCTACCTTTTGGCGAGTCTTTTTTATAGCTACGCTTATTGGTTCGATAGTGGGTTTAAAGTTTATTTCATCTTAAGAGGGTATCTTTCCTAAGAAGTATTGAAACCTAAAAAGACGTAAGACAGAAAGACGTAAGACGTAAGACAAAATATTATTCGATTTAAAACTATATCTATTTATTCTAATGGATGGAGTCTTACGTCATATGTCCTAACGTCTTTTGTCTATTGTAAGCTTAGATGATTTAGCGGAGAAGCATATTATATTCTCTCTGGAATTAACTCTTCTTCTTCGGGTTCAAAAAGATAGCGTTCTTTGCTATCATCCAACTCATCCATCCATTCGGTATGGTGCTCAGCGGCCATAGTTCCAGTAACAACACTTGGATATGTTTTATCGCGGTAAGTCAATATATTTTCAACTTTATCACCTAACCAAGATTTAAACATCTCTCCTACTTTATCAACATTAAAATCAGGATAATCTGAAAGAGCTAGTAAATCCTTAATATATGCTGATTGGAAATCTACATCATCAAATCCTGTTTCCAACTTATCATTCTTCTCTAGCCAATTATCAATATCAATTCTTCTTTCTGCTTTCTCTGGCAGTTTATAACGTCCAATCATATAATCACGCGCCACCCAAGCTTGGGCATCAAACATATTAAAAGTATAATATTGATCCTGCATTCCCAGATAAATCAACTGTGGCAAATTATTAAAGAATATGCCTTTATAAAGATGATCAGGAAAAAGATTATTCTTTGTCTTTAATCTCATTTCGTCTGGCAGAAACGGGAACTTATGTTTATAACCTGTACACATAATTACAGCATCATATTTTTCAGTGGTACCATCCTTAAAAAAAGCAGTGTCGTCCTCAAAATGTGTAACCAAAGGCAATTCCTTAATTCCTTCAGGCCACTCCACGCCTATTGGATTACTTCTATAACTCAAAGTAACTGATTTTGCGCCGTGTTTGTGACATTGTACACCGATATCTTCAGCAGAATAACTACTTCCTATAAGTAATAGATTCTGATCCTTAAATTGATCCGCACCTCTAAAATCGTGTGCGTGCATTACGTTACCTGGGAAATTTTCAATTCCTTTAAAATAAGGCATATTTGGAGTAGAAAAATGTCCTGAAGCAACTACCAAATAATCAAATTCTTCCGAATAAGTTTTATCAATTTTTAAATCGTCAAGAACTAATGTGAATTTCTTAGTTTTTTCATCATAACTCACCCATCGTGCAGTCGTGTCAAAACGAATATGTTCGCGTGCTTTACTTTTTTTAATTCTTCCTTGTATATAATCAAAGAGAACAGGTCTAGGTGGATAAGAAGAAATGGGCTTTTTAAAATGTTCGTCAAAGGAATAATCCGAAAATTCCAGACATTCTTTTGGACCGTTAGACCATAAATATTTATACATACTACCGTGGATAGGCTCGCCATATTTTCCGACACCCGTTCTCCAGGAATAATTCCACATGCCGCCCCAATTACTTTGTTTTTCAAAGCAGACTATTTCGGGAATATCCTCCCCTTCATTTTGTAATGCCTCAAAAGCTCTAAGTTGTGCCAAACCACTAGGACCAGCACCAATAATACCTATCCGTTTTTTATTCGTACGTTTATTATTCATATAATATATAAAGTTATACCAAGCACCCTATCTAAAAATAGTCGCTCGATGTTAATGTTCTATTGTGAAAATGCTGCGAAAGACAGCAGGAAAAGTCTAAATGAAAGACTTTAAATTGGGAATCAATTAGTTATGAAAATGCAATTGAGAAACCCAACAAGATTTTTTAAAAACACAATGTTGCGAAGATAATAATTTTAGATGGATTTCGCAACCTCTCAACCTGCAAAGCATTGAGCAAAAGCATAATGTAAATTACAAAATGTAGAAAAGAAATTTATTAATTAAGCCCGTTGGGTGTACTTGGTTCTAATTGATAATTTGATATTATTCTGTCACAATGAGCTTGTCGAAGTGCTGCGAAAATGTCTTCGTCTCCCGAAAGCTATCGGGACAGACTGACAATTTAGGCCGAATTACCTTTCTGAATCACTCAAATAATTAATTGTAGGCAGTAGTTTCAGCCAACAGGTTAATTGATCAAATCAATAACTATCGATTGATTTGAAGTCAATTCAAACTGGCAGTCCGCAAACGTTGGTGCAGAAAATTTTGGTTTAAAATTATTCGAGAATGCATAAGGTTCCTTTGGAATCCCAAAGAAGTTTCGATCACAAGTCCCATTTGAATTTTCATCGTGATATAGAGAAATAGCATAGTCGCCTTTTGGTAAATCCTTAAATACGAAGGTTTCTGAATCATTTTCAACTTCAATAGAAATATTTTGGAATGTCTGCCCTTCTTCCAAGAAATGACCGTTGTTGTTATAAAGACCTACTTTGAGCGAACCTTCCATATTTTTAATATTATTAATAGTAACTGTTAGCGTATGGGTATCGCTAGAAGTATTCATAAAAAGTAGCGAAAAAAATATTATTAAGTAGTTCATTTATTTTAGGTTTAGTTAAAGATTCTGAAGATCATACGTAGATCCTATCAGTTAAAACATTACTACATATCCTTCCATTTGATAAGTGGGAATATCAATCAAGGCAGATAATGTTAGTTTAGTATAAGGATTCAAGTCGGTTGATGGATTTATATTTTTTTCTGCAGCAGCTTGCCCACAAAGATGAATTACAGCTCCATAATCTGTGAGTTTCTTCATCAGATCCAAATTAGGATTGGGGGCTTCCATTCTTTTTAAATAAACTTCTTCCGATAAAGTTATTGGGGTAGCTGGACCACTTATAACACCAACAACGTGAATATTTTTATGAGGTACACCTCCATTTTCCAAGAGATTGATAAGTCTAGCCATTTTCCAAAGAGATGTATTTACACCTTCCCTTTCTTTATCTGAAGTGATATGGAAAAGAACTTTGTATTCCTTATCCGGGTCTGGTTTTACAGCAACATTTTCATATTCTGCGATTCTTCCATAGCCTTCGATAGTTGGCGTTTTCCATTCTTGTGCATTCATATTTAAACTTATAACTATTAAAAATATTGAACTTACTAATCCGGTTTTCATAAAGTAGATTTAAAATTATTCTCCGAAAAATTGCTTTTTCATTTTCCCATCATTTTCTTTAAATGCGATGAGCGGTTCAGATTGCTTCAAAAGATAATACTTAATTGGCATTCTTAATAGAGATGCCCCAAATTTCTCAAATCCCGAAACTTTTTCTTTTTCCATTTCGAAATAATCTTCTAAGCTATGGTCTCTAAAATGTAGGATGTTTTCCAATTCATCTCCATCTTCATAAAACCCACAATGAAAGTTTTTTTCCGCAAAAGCCTTCTCTGGAAAGTTGAGTTCTCCAAGTCCGAAGATATCAAAAGAACGTTGTAAAAATCCTTTGTAATCAATTCTGCAATTCTCTCCACCGCCAAGATTGTAAATTCCTTTAGAAAGCTGCTCCTTCTTTTCAATAGCATTTACAAAAGCTCTCGCTGTATCTTGTGGAGTTGCGATTTCCAATGAAGTATCCAAAGGTTGATGAAACATAAGTTTAGACATTTTATGTCCGCCCATAATGGCAGCCAATCTGAAAATAGTCCAATCCAGTTTACTATTCTGAAGTATTTTTTCAGCTGCAATTTTTGTTAGCGCATATTCATCTCCCGGACTAGGAACCAATTCATCACCAACCGAAATATAGGGATTTTTCAATCTATCTCCATAAACGGAAATTGAAGAGCTGTAAATAAAGAAACAATTAGGGGAATGTTTCTCTAATAACTTAACCAAATTACGTGTTCCTTCTGTATTAACCTCTTTAGCAAGTTTCGGATAATCATCGGCAGTGGGAGGAATAATTGCTGCTAGATGGATTACATAATCTTGGCTATCAACTATTTTTTCTACATTAGAGTAATCTGTAATATTTCCATAAATAATGTGAACTTTGTTCTTATAAGGATTGAGTTTTTTCACTGAAGCTTTAGTTTCCTTATCGAAAATCGTAATCTTGACATTTGGCAACTTTACCAATTGTTTCAAAACTTCAAATCCCACAGTGCCTGAAGCACCTGTCAATAGTATTGATTTTCTTTTGGTTTGCATCTATTTGTCTTTGAGTGCTAAACGTCTTATAAATTAAAAAATCTTCATTCCATTATTCGGTATCTGCTAGGAATTCATTCCATAACTTTTGCCAAATAACGAAATGAAGATTTCTTGTAAGGTTTAAAAAAATAATTAATGAGAAATTATTACCTCGCAATTAATTGAAATATACCGCTTCAAAAACTGCCAACGGCGCTCTACGGCCAACGTTTAATGACAATACATCACCATTTATAGTATAGTTATCTGCAAGTTCAAAAATCTTTAAAAACTCTGACTCATTGAAATCCACATCTGGACAGGCCATCATTGTAGAACCCATATTCGAAAAACGGATTCTATTTCCATCTTCCAACTTATAAGACCCTAAAATTTGGTTACAACCAGCAAAACCAGTTACACGATTCTCATCAGTCTTCAACATAAAATAAACTTCCTTCTCTTGGTTTTTAACCATTTTCACATCCTTTCCTTCTAAGGTTTTTAGTTTCCAATATTTTTCTGTGATCGGTTCATTGTTTTTAGCAACTCTTTTAAAAATGGCAAGCGGAGCTCTTCTTCCAACATTAAGTTCTAGTCTGTCGCCAGTAATGCGATAGTTATCAACTAATCCAAATATCTCAAGAAATCCATTTTCATTGAATGCACTGCTTGGACATGCCATTTTAGTAGCTCCTAAAGAGGAGAAACTAATACGGTCCCCAGCTTCGAGTTTATAAGTACCAAAAAAGCTATTACAGCCTGCGAAACCAGTGATACGACCTTCCTTTTCATTTAAAGTAAAGCCTATTTCCCTATCGTTTTCTTGTAAAGATGAAATGGTTTTTCCTTCAAGAGTTTCCAATTTCCAAAAGGATTCTGTAATTCCACTTTTGGAAGTTGTGCTTGTGTTTTCCATTGTAGTGTTAGTTTGTGTAGTCCCACAACTATAAAGTGAAAAAGCTGCGAGGGCGATGGTAAAAAGTTGTAATTTCATAATTAAATTATTGTTTGAGGTTTGTTAAAATTTTATTGAAGTGAAAATTAAGACTTTAATTTCTTAAATAAGCTTAGAGAAAAGCTAAATTAAAGTGAAGATTTTCAACCTCTATTATTATTGATATTGACTTTTCACAAACCAAGCCAAAACTAGAAAAGCATTGAATTTACTGGAACTTTAAGATAATTTTAGGCTTTTCGGAAGAACAAATGTGTGAAAAGAATAAGAATCGACAGCGCTAATCCCAAGATGGAAACTCCAGTCCATTTATATGTTTCCCAAGCAAGTGCGCCCAAAGTAGTTCCCAGAGCTCCACCAATAAAAAAGGAAACCATATAAACAGTATTTACACGATTCCTTCCTTCAGGGTTTTTTGAAAAAATAATATTTTGATTGGTAATATGAAGTGCCTGTAACCCAAGATCAACTAAGATTACCCCTATTATTAGTCCAAAAATTGAGTTTCCTGAAACTAGAAAAATAACCCACGATATAATCAGTAAAATTGCTGAAAATATCAATATTCTGTTTTTATTGATCTTGTCGCTTAATTTACCCACTATTGTTGCTCCCAAGGCGCCGGCAATTCCCAATAGACCAAAGAGACCTGTAATCGTACTTCCATAACCGAAACTGTCTTCCATTAAGAAAACTAAGGTTGTCCAAAAAGCACTAAGTCCCGCAAACGCCAATGCTCCGCGTAAAGAAGCTACCCGAAGTTCAGGTTCTGTTTTAAAGTAATGCCAAATAGATTTTAACAAACTGCCATAACTTCCAGGAAAATGAGGATTCAACTTTGGTAACTTCGCTCGAAGAATAAAAAACAACAGCACCATCAATACGGCTGCGATGTAATACATTGTGCGCCAACCAAATTGTTCCCCTACAAAACCACTAATTACACGACTTCCCAAAATACCGATTAACAAACCACTCATCACGATTCCAATAGCACGCCCTCTATTTTTATCGTCACTTAATTGCGCCGCCATTGGCACAAAAAGTTGTGGTACAGCGGAAGTAAAACCCATAAAGAAACTGCTTAAAATCAGTAAAAAAAGTGAATTTGACAGCGCAGCCGCTATCAATGACAAAATCATCAAGAGAAAATCTATCTGCAATATTTTATGAATGGAAACTTTGTCTCCCAAGGGAATTATAAAAAGTAAACCAAATGCATAACCCAATTGAGTGCTTAAGGCGACATTACTAACTGCGGATTCAGATACACCATAATCTACAGCTATTTGCTGGAGTAATGGCTGATTGTAATATAGATTTGCTACTATCAGACCAGCCGAAACACTCATTAAATATAAAGTAGAATTGGTAAGTTTTGGAGTCATTGATTTCTTCTGAAAGAGAAAATGTAGAATTTATTGGAGTGGTTTCGTATCGTCAGATATTTTTCCTTCTGCTTCTTGATCCGCAATACTTTTATTTTCTTTTTCTACAAATTTTTCGTGTTGCATTTCAGCTCCATAATTTTTCTTCCTCTCATAGAGATTTTTAATACGATCTTCT
>CAJDWD010000034.1_pt1 | contig 11092 bp, 11 predicted proteins | sample 7391451 | NCBI WGS metagenome assembly CAJDWD01 (sample SAMEA7055716, study PRJEB34461) | soil metagenome | biome: terrestrial ecosystem; feature: Peninsula; material: soil | place: Antarctica | collected 2016
TTTGAATCCAAACAAATCTATGCGTTTTATTTAATAAGTACTGTTTTCATTAAAATATTTGGATAAAGACTACAATTCAACCTCACTTTGATTTCTTATAATGTCTTCGAAAGTTTCTCTTTTTAGAATTAAGACATAAAAGTAGTGATGTATAGGCAAACACTTCAACAATAAATATTTCATTTATATTTTTTTGGAATTGAATAGAATTTATATAAGTAATGGCTTAAAAAACATTAGCCTATTCCTATGACATTTGTTATTTTTGCAATCCATAAACAAGTACAAAACCGCTACTATGAATTTACACGAATATCAAGGAAAGGAAATTTTAAACAGTTTTGGCGTTGAGATCCAGCGCGGTATCGTGGTCACCACTCCAAAAGAGGCAGTGGAAGCCGCTAAAAAGCTTACCGAAGAAACCGGAACAAGCTGGCACGTTATTAAAGCCCAGGTTCACGCTGGTGGCCGTGGAAAAGGCGGCGGTGTAAAACTTGCAAAGAATCTTCAGGAAGTTGAAGACATTTCAGGGAAAATTATTGGAATGAACCTAATAACTCCGCAAACTTCCGCAGAAGGAAAAACCGTACATCAAGTATTGATTGCAGAAGACGTTTACTATCCTGGCGATAGCGAACCAGAAGAATATTATATGAGCGTTCTTTTAAACCGTTCTACAGGAAGAAACATGATTATGTATTCTACTGAAGGCGGAATGGATATTGAAACCGTTGCTGAGGAAACTCCACATTTAATTTTTACTGAAGAAATTGATCCAGCTGTTGGTATTTTAGGATTTCAAGCAAGAAGAATTGCTTTCAACTTAGGTTTGAGTGGAAAAGCATTTAAGGAAATGACCAAATTTGTTACCGCACTCTATAAAGCTTATAGCGAATCTGACTCTTCTCTATTTGAAATAAATCCTGTTCTAAAAACTAGTGATGATAAAATTATAGCTGTAGATGCGAAAGTAAGTATCGACGATAATGCGTTATTCCGTCATAAAGATTATTTGGCTATGCGTGACATCCGCGAAGAAAATGCAGTAGAAGTTGAAGCACAAGAAAAAGGACTAAATTATGTAGATCTTGACGGAAACGTTGGCTGTATGGTTAATGGTGCAGGACTTGCAATGGCAACAATGGATTTAATAAAACAAGCTGGTGGCGAACCTGCAAACTTCCTTGATGTAGGTGGAACTGCAAATGCAGAACGTGTTGAGGCAGCTTTCAAATTGATTTTAAAAGATCCTAATGTAAAAGCAATTTTGATTAATATCTTTGGAGGAATTGTTCGTTGTGACCGTGTTGCTCAAGGAATTGTTGATGCCTATAATAATATGGGGACTATTAATGTTCCTATCATCGTTCGCTTACAAGGAACCAATGCAGACATCGCAAAAGAATTGATAGATAATAGTGGACTTGACGTTCACAGTGTTATTGAATTTCAAGAAGCTGCAGATAAAGAAATTTTGGAAGGCTTTCTCTTTTAGCCATCTTTTTTTATTCCGGCCAATGATAGCAAGACTTGCTCATCCTTTTCAGAATCAAAATCCATTACCTTAATTAATACCTTCAATTCTTCATCAATTGTCTCATAATAAGAAGTATCTGCAGCGTTTTGATCCTTTAAATATTTTAGCATCAACACAAGTTTTTGCATTACAAGTGGATCGTGTTTACAATAGGTGCGCAACGATGCCATAACATTATAAATTAATTCCTCGAAATGAATTATTGCAACCTTCACATACGTCTCCCCGTCCCTGGTAATAACACCAGAATCATTTTTTTTCATGCGTAACGAAAAAAGCTCCGTTAAATAATCTATAGCATTCACAGCGGTTCCTGGATCATTTATTCCTGGAGACATTGCTTTTACGGCAATTTCAGTAATCTGTTTAAAAGCAAGAGCGTAATTGTCCCGGATATATTCCCCACGAGCAAAATTTATATTAGAAAAAATCTCATCCACTATCTTGTCATCGATTAATTTATCTGTCTTTAAAATTGACTTATGTTTTAATACGAATAACCCTTTGGGAATTATTATATAAACACGAATCTCATTCTTTTTACAGATATCTATTATATTACTGACTGAAAGATTTTGAAAATATCCACTCTTAGAATATGAATAAGAATGCCGTCAGGAAAATAAGGAACTGGCATTTTAGTAGCTTTATCTTCATCATCAATAATTTCATTCAGTCTATGTATGGCGTCATCATAAATACCATCCATTATATTATTTATCTGGATACTTTGGGAAATGTTATGTATAAAGAATATAAAAGCTGAAAGACAAACAATTGTAAGGACCACTCCCAATAGAATTGAAAATCCAGGTAATGCATATTTCTCTTCACTTGTATTAACAGAAAATAGCGTGAAAATATTATAAACAATCGTTGCCAAAAAAAGACCCAAAATTATTTGATGTCTTTTATTAGATATTAGTCCTGGTAGTAACCTAGGGGAATAGTTACTGGAAGCTTGACTCAATAAAAGCATCACCATAGAGAAGCTAAAAACCATCATTGAGATGAGTCCACCAATACAAGTGCTAAGAACATTTAATGCAGTATCCCCTTCTTCAACCATTAGCATCGGGAAAACTTTAATTATGGATCTGGATATCCCCTGTTTCTCAAGAATTATCATTCCGAGCGCCAAAAAGAAGCCTGCAAATCCTATGAGGGAAGGATAAAAAGCTATTTTGCTTTGTACGGTCGTAAAAAAAGTGGCAATACGTATAAAAAAGTACTTCATTGGTTTTGTGTCTAAGACAAAAAGACAGATGTAATTAATAAAAATCAGTCAGAATGTCTTGTATTTAGTAATGGAATCCTTATTGACTATTATGATTATGAAATTAATGAAAAATTGAACAATATACACCTATGAAAACAGTTAATAAAAACAACGTATGGTTGCCTGAACTTTTGGAAAATCTATTTTTTGAAAACCGACTTGATGCTTTAAACAATTATGAAACATTTAGCATTCCTGCGGTAAATATCATTGAAAATTTGCCGAATTTTGTGGTCGAATTGGCCGCACCAGGATTAGAGAAAAAAGATTTCACCATTGAGATTGAGGAAGATACACTGAAGATTGCCTCGAAAAAAGTGGAAGAAAAGAAACAAGAATCAAATGATTCAAAATTTCTAAAAAGAGAGTTTAATTACTCAAGTTTTGAACGTAATTTCAAACTTCCTGAAAACATACAAGCCGAAAATATAGAGGCAAATTACGAGAACGGAGTCCTTCGGGTTACGCTTCCAAAAATGGAAGAGAAAAAAGTATTGAAGAAAATGGTTGAGATTTCATAATTGAAATTTAATTTGGTTAGTTAGTTGAAAATGACCGCGTGCTACTCAATCGGTGCGCGGTTTTTTCATGATGCTAATTCGGCCCTCTTCTCCTCTTTCCTCCTGTACTCTTTTGCTCGCTTTTTAACTTCCGTTCCTCTCGCCTTTTCACTTCTGGCTTTTCTTCCTCAGGCTTTTGTCGATTCTTTTCTGGATAAATCTTTGGCTGGCCATCACTATCCTTTACGGAGTCTTTTAATGTTTTTAATTCTTCAGAAGTAAGATCGCGCCACTCACCTAAAGGTAAATCACCTAATTCTAAATTCATTATTCTTATTCGCTGTAAGGCTACTACTTCATATCCTAAGTATTCGCACATTCTGCGTATTTGTCTATTTAAACCCTGAACCAAAAATATCTTAAATTCAAATCGACTGATTCGTTCCACCTTACAGCGCTTTGTTACAGTGTCCAAAATTGGTATTCCAGAGCCCATTCGTTTAACAAACTCGTCTGTAACAGGTCGATCTACTTTTACGATATATTCCTTTTCGTGTGCGTTTCCTGCACGGAGAATCTTATTAACAATACCACCATCATTCGTTAGTAATAGTAGTCCATCACTGGGTTTGTCCAATCTTCCAACAGGGAAAATTCGTTCTGGATGGTTTACAAAATCCACCACATTATCGTCAAAACGGGTATCTGTTGTACATGTGATTCCAACGGGCTTATTCAGCATAATATAAACCAAATTTTCGTTTTCTATAATAAGTTTCCCGTCAACCCGAACTTCATCACCAGGCATCACCCTATCACCAAGCGTACTTTTCTCACCGTTTATGGTAACACGACCTTTTTCAATTATAGTATCAGCTTCACGGCGTGAACAAAATCCACTGTCACTAATGGCTTTGTTAATTCTAACGGAATCGGGATGGTTCATATATAATTTTTTGTAAAGATACTGTTACGGATACGAAATCAAAAAGGTTAAAATTAATTTAAATCCACTTTATACAAACCACAAAAATCGTAGTTTCAACAAAATTTAATATATATGGCTATACTAGGCTCAATCATTAAAACGGCAATAGATCTTCGTGGTGCTATTATTTCAGAAAAATCACCCCTAGAATCCCAAAAAGAAGTACTGCAACATTTACTTGAAAAGGCTAAAGACACTGCTTTTGGTAAATATTACGGCTTTTCAAAAATTTTAGAAGCCGAAGATTTTCAAAAAGCATTTTCAGAAAAAATACCATATTTTGATTACCACCAAATGGAAACAGAATGGTGGAATAAAACCCAAGAAGGTCTAGAAGATATAACATGGCCGGGCTGCCCAACCTATTTTGCGCGTAGTAGCGGCACTACCGGCAAAACGTCGAAAAGAATTCCAGTTACGGATGAAATGATAGAGGCTATCCGCAATACGGGTATCAAACAAGTGGGAGCACTTGCTAATTTTGATGTACCCTCAGATTTCTATGAGAAGGAAATAATGATGCTAGGAAGTAGCACCAATCTTGAAGAACAAAACCAATTTCTTGAAGGCGAAATTAGCGGTATTAGTGCAAGCAACATTCCTTTTTGGTTCCGAGGTTTTTATAAACCAGGTCAAGAAATTGCGCTGATGGAAGATTGGGACGAAAAGGTAGATACAATCGCTAAACGCGCATTTGATTGGGACATTGGGGCACTGAGCGGCATTCCGTCGTGGATGGAGTTAATGCTTAAAAAAGTAATTGAATATCACAACGTAAAAAACATTCACGAAATTTGGCCTAATCTACAAGTTTACACCACTGGCGGGGTGGCCTTCCAGCCTTATGAAAAGAGTTTTAATCAACTGCTGGATCATCCAATTATTATAATAGATACCTATTTAGCGTCAGAAGGGTTTTTAGCATTTCAAAACAGGCCCGAGACCACCTCAATGAAGTTGGTGACAGACAACGGAATTTATTTTGAATTTGTTCCGTTTCAGCCGGAATATATCAACGAAGATGGTTCACTTTCACAAGATGCACCAGCTCTTAGCCTTGCAGAAGTAGAACTTGACACAGATTATGTTTTAATAATAAGCACCGTTTCTGGAGCTTGGCGATATTTGATTGGCGATACAATTGCTTTTACAGATGTTGAGAAAGCAGAAATTAAAATCACTGGACGAACCAAATTCTTTTTAAACGTAGTAGGCTCACAGCTTTCGGTAAATAAAATGGAAGTTGCTTTATGCGAAATGGAAGAGGAATTTGATATAAAAATTCCAGAATTTACTTTGGCGGCAGTTAAGATTGACGACGAATTTTATCATCATTGGTATTTAGGTTCTGAAACCAAAATCAATTCTGAAGAAATAGCAGATGCTCTCGATAAAACTTTAAAAGAAGCAAATAATAATTATGCAGTTGCACGTTCAAAAGCATTAAAAGGTGTGAGAGTAACAACTATAAATCCTGAAATCTTTCATGAATGGAATGCTAAAAATAAAAAGAAAGGTGGACAGGTAAAGATGGAAAAGGTTATGGATGAAGAAAAGTTTGCGCAGTGGGAAGATTTTGTGAAATCTCAGCAAACCATATAAAACTAAATCTCTTCCCCTACAATTTCCGGATCCTCGTGAACTTTGTTTTCATTAATTAGTTCCATTACCTCCTCTGGTGAGATATAAAGCCTACGGATTCTCTCTTTATATTTTTCCGAAAGATCCGCATTATCCAAAATGAAGTTCTTGGTCTTTAAAATATAATCACCCATTCCATGAGAGATAGCAAAAGTATCTGCAGCTCTTTCCACTTCCTTTATATGTGCGGGAGAAAAAAGATACTTTATTCCAAAAATGAGCATTCCAAAATTAGTTCGTTGGCTATAATCTATTACATGCCCCAATTCGTGACCTATCCATCCAATTTTTACATCGGAAGGAATATCATCCATTGTAAACCTTTCTCCGTCAATCTGGATGTTTCTACTTATCAAAATAAGATACTCTCGATTTTTTTTTCCTTTAAAAAAACTGGCAAAGCGAGGTTGCGCCTGCATTGTTGATTTCTTGATATTATCCTTGAATTTAAATTCAATAGAAGTTTCGGCAAGCTCTGGATAAAAGGAAAGTGCTTCCAACGCCTCTTTTTCAATATTTTCTGGAATAATTTTATTGCCTAAATCGATATTTTGTGCTGTAGCCATAGAAAGCGTAAAATACAAAATAGGTTTTATGAAGGACGTTAAGGACATTGTAAAATTCTTGTTTCTTGTTTCTGAAATTAAAAAATAATTACACTTCTTCCAATTGTTTTTGAAAGGTTTTTATCTTATCTCGTAACTTCGCAGCCATCATAAAATCTAGATCTTTTGCAGCTGTTTCCATTGCTTTTCTGGTGTCGCGTATTTTCTTTTCAATCTGAGGTTTGGTCAAATATTCTACTTCGGATTCCGCAGCTAGGCTTTCTGCTGTTTCAAAAGTATAGGCAGTCTGTTTAGATTTTGTCAATGAGTTTTCAAAAGACTTTTTAATGGCTGTTGGAGTAATTCCGTGTTTTAAATTGTACGCCGCCTGCTTTTCCCTTTTGTAATTTGTACTATCAATAGTTTTCTGCATACTGTTGGTTATTTTATCAGCATACATAATTGCTTTCCCATTCAAGTTTCGCGCAGCACGTCCCACCGTCTGGGTTAATGAACGCTCACTTCTTAGGAAACCTTCTTTATCAGCATCAAGAATGGCCACCAAAGAAACTTCTGGTAAATCCAATCCTTCACGTAATAAATTCACTCCTACTAATACATCAAAAAGGCCTAATCGTAGATCCTGCATAATTTCCACGCGTTCCAAAGTATCAACATCACTGTGAATATAACGAGTTCTGACTTGCACTCTTATTAGATATTTTGTAAGCTCCTCCGCCATTCTTTTAGTCAAAGTAGTAACTAATATACGTTCGTCTTTTTCTATTCTCAAATGGATTTCCTCCAACAAATCATCAATTTGATTTAAACTTGGACGTACTTCAATCGGTGGATCTAGCAAACCTGTGGGACGGATAATTTGTTCCACATATACACCGCCACTTTTTTCTAATTCGTAATCTGCTGGTGTTGCGCTCACATAGACAACTTGATTTTGTAAGGCTTCAAACTCTTCAAATTTTAACGGACGGTTATCCATTGCAGCTGGCAAACGAAAACCATAATCAACCAGATTTTCCTTACGGGAACGGTCACCGCCGTACATTGCACTAACTTGCGGAATTGAAACATGGCTTTCGTCTACAACCATTAAATAATCTTTGGGGAAGTAATCTAAAAGACAGAACGGCCTCGTTCCTGGGAGACGTTGATCTAAATAGCGCGAATAGTTTTCTATCCCACTACAATAGCCAAGTTCGCGGATCATTTCAAGATCGAAATTAGTACGTTCTTCCAAACGTTTTGCCTCCAAATGTTTTCCAATTTCTTTGAAATATTCAATCTGTAAAACTAAATCATCCTGAATACTTCTAATCGCACCTTGCAAGACATCAGGCGAGGTAACAAACATATTTGCAGGATAAATGGTTAATCGATCATATTTTTCCTCTATATGATTATTCTTAGGATCGAATACTTCAATTTCTTCAATTTCATCTCCGAAAAAATGGATTCGAAAAGCATTGTCGGCATATCCTGGAAAAACATCAACGGTATCTCCCTTAATGCGGAAACGACCGTGATTAAATTCTGCTTCAGTTCTAGAATAAAGACTTTGAACTAATCGATGCAGCAATTTGGTGCGAGAGATAATCTGACCTTTTTCTAAACTAATTACATTCTTCTGAAATTCCACAGGATTTCCAATACCGTACAAACACGAAACAGATGAAACCACAATCACATCTCTCCTACCTGAAAGTAACGAGGAAGTTGTGCTAAGTCGCATTTTTTCGATTTCCTCATTAATAGAGAGATCTTTTTCAATGTAAGTACCACTACTTGGGATAAAAGCTTCTGGTTGATAGTAATCATAATAGGAAACAAAATACTCTACCGCGTTTTCTGGAAACAAGTTTTTGAATTCGGTGTAAAGCTGAGCAGCAAGAGTTTTATTATGCGCTAAAACAATAGTAGGTTTTTGAACCTGCTCCATCACATTAGCCATGGTAAAAGTTTTTCCTGAACCAGTTACCCCAAGAAGAGTTTGATATTTTTCATTGGAATTTAGCCCAGCAACCAATGCTTTTATTGCTTGTGGTTGGTCTCCGGTAGGTTTAAATTCCGACGCTATTTTAAAATTCATATTTTCTTTTTCAATGCTTAACAAAAGTACTGCAAAATAGTCGAAGGGGTTGTGGCACCATTACAGCAAAAGGTATAAATATTTTTGAAAATCTTATTTTTGAAAAGAATTTTACCTTTCAATTTTTATCTGATATTTATTTAATAGCCCAATAACCTCAGCCAAGGAAAACTTCGCGCCTTTTATTCGGTTTTGTTCGGGATCTATGGAATAGTTTGTTGCGTTTCGTAAATCTACCAGCTCTAGATTTGTATTTTGGAAAGTGGCGTCCTGTAAGTTGCAGTCGGTGAGGTTAGATTTTTTTAAATCTGCTTCCGTAAAATCAGCGCCTTTTAACTGGGAGTTTTTAAAAGAAGATCTGTTCAATTTCATTTTAAAGAAAATGGAATGATCTAATTGGCAAGTATCGAAAACCGCAGCGAAACCAAATTGATTACACGCATCAAATTGCAAGCCTAGCATCTTACAATTTTTAAACTGCACATCTTGAAAAGATGTATTTGTTATATTGGCATTACTAAAGTTACAATCAATAAATTCACATTCCAAAAATCTGATTCCAGAAAGGGTGCTATTAGACAAATTACAATTATTAAAAGTGCAAAATTCATACTCGGCAACTTCTAATGGCTTTTCTGAATAGTTTTTGTTTATGAACGTCTGTTCATCTATATAATTAGAATCCATTAATTTTTACTTAATTTTTACACTATCAATTGCTAGACTATCGATATTTGAAATTGTATCGATATTCTCAACTTTTCTAATTTCGATTTTTTCACCATAAAATTTGGGTCCAACATCAAATATTACATCTAAAAAAGCCTTCGTTCTAGCAAAATATTCACGCAGTTTTACCTTAAAACCATTTTTTCCATCAATATCTCTTGCGTTATAACCGATGGCATTGATTCCTCTTTCTCCAGCGATGTAAATAGCTCTTTCATTATGAAATTGCTGAGAAATTACTGTAAAGTCTTCTTGTCCAAAAATTGCTTCGGCTCGCACAACGGAATCCAATGTTCTAAATCCCGCATAGTCTAAGAAGATAACCTCTTCTGGAATTCCTCTTTTTATCAATTCTTTTTTGAAGGTTATTGGTTCATTATAATATTGGGTGCTGTTATCGCCACTTACTAAAATAAAATCGATTTTATCATTATTATAAAGTTCAACAGCGGCGTCAATTCTATATTTAAAATAAAGGTTTATACCTCCATCCTTATAATATTTCGCCGTGCCCAAGAGCAACCCTACTCTATTCTTTTTTATAGTAGAGATATCTGAAAATGTCTTGCCCTTGGTAGAATTTGCTATAGTATAATTTGAAAAGAAGATTAAAAGCAATATTCCAAAAACAAGCAATCCAATAATTTGTATTAACCTCTTTTTTATCATGTTTTTAGCAATGTAAAACCAGAATTAACTTAGAAAAAGTAAAGTGTCTTTTATAAAATAAAACTGTTTTTAGGGATGTGATATAGAATTAGCAATAGCACAAAAAGCAAAGCTACATAACGGATATTATCTTCACTTATGTTTTTAAGGTAAATATAGTTCGTAATGAATATAACGCGATACGTAAACGACAATACAAGTTAAACTTTCGGATCTCTTCTGAAAACCTCGGCCAAATTAAATAAAAGAATACAGAGAAACACCCAAATTAGCCCAGCAATATATCCGCCAGCAATATCAGATGGGAAATGGACTCCAAGATAAATACGGCTAAGACCTATGCTTAAAATAACAACTATTAAGAGAGAAATAATGAAATATTTTAGAAAACCATTTAATTTAAATCTATGAAAAAGATAAATTAAAAATCCGTAAAAGGCCATTGCACTCATTGCATGTCCGCTGGGATAACTTAAAGTTTCTACTATTACCATATGTTCAATTCCCGGTCTTGCACGATCTACTAAACGCTTTAGCATTACGTTAGATAACGAAGCCAATAACAACACAAATATTGTTTGTAAAATATATTTCCAATTTTTAAAATACAGCGCTGTTACAATTATGGCGATGGTAAGTACTATTAGGTAACCATAAAAATCGCCAACGTCGGTTATAAAAATAAAGTAATCGGTGAGTAGCGGGGATCGAAACGAAATTACATAATCTGAAATCTGTTGGTCGTATTGTGCCAACACATCCCCTTTTAATTCTGCCGTTAATTCAATAAATATATTGATTCCAATAACTACTGCAATAAGAGATACTGAAACAGTAAGTATATAAGGAAGTTCGGGATTATCTTTTCTAAAAGTATGTCTTAGAAAATGCCCGAATTTCTTTATAAATTCAAATAAAGTTTGCCTCATTTTTTAAAGGAAAAACTTTAAAGATAAGGTCATTTTAGGATGTTATAATAGTTATGAGAAGATAAATTTTTAGAAATATGATATCTCATTTATTTAAAATCTGCCCAACATTTGTATCCTATCATGATTTAATTCAGATGTTGAGCAATCATTTTTATTTATAAAGAG
>CAJDWD010000061.1_pt1 | contig 10918 bp, 12 predicted proteins | sample 7391451 | NCBI WGS metagenome assembly CAJDWD01 (sample SAMEA7055716, study PRJEB34461) | soil metagenome | biome: terrestrial ecosystem; feature: Peninsula; material: soil | place: Antarctica | collected 2016
GTCAGTTTGAAAAGACAGTTCTTTTTCATAAACGTCATCAAAACTCATAAGGATGGATTTTTAAGGGTTTAAATTTGGTGCAAAATTACCTATTTTCATTGTCTTGGGGAAATAAAAACTGAAAATAAAAACACCGCTGAAAGTTTTGATTCTCAACGGTGTTTTGTTCCGTTTCATAACTAACTTGCACTGAAAGTTAAAATGAAATTTTTTTTGATTTTCCGTTGCTCCTCCGCTAAAGCTTCGGTGGCACGCGGAAGGGTCAGGGTAAAAATCGAAGAAATCTTTATTCTATTCTTTTCTCTATTTCTATCTAAATATAAAGGAATTTATATTTCCTGCTCCATCCATAAAAGTCATTTTTATAGGCGTACGTGAGTCACGCTGTGTCATAATTCTTCTAACGTCGTTTATATCTTTTACCGGTTCGTCATTTAATTGCGTAATTATAATTCCTTCCAGTTTATAACGAGCAACTTCTGGAGTGAGGGCGCGGGTAACTACAACACCATTATTCAATCCACGTTCTTTAAGTTCTGCTGAGGTTGTATTCTTAACTTCCAAACCTAAATCATCAATTGAAAAGGTTTCTAGTTTTACAAGAGTTACAGGAATTACCTTTTCTTTTCCGTTCCGCAGCACAGTTACCTGAACCACATCATTTGGTCTTTTTGAACCAAGATATCCTGAAAGGTCTGAGAATTTTGTGACGCGAACTCCATCGAGCATTTTTATAATATCGCCTTCTTTTATTCCCGCTTTATCTGCACCGCTTCCTTTTTCAAGGCCGCCGACAAAAACACCTTCGGTCTCGTTAATTCCATATTTCTCGGATATTTCACGACTAATATTTCCCACTTGAATTCCTAGAATCCCGCGTTGTACGTTTCCATATTCCAAAATATCCTCGATTACCTTTCTCGCATTGTTGGAAGGAACGGCGAATGAATACCCAATAAAACTTCCCGTTTCTGAAGTAATTGCAGTGTTTATTCCAATCAATTCTCCTCTTGTATTTACCAAAGCACCTCCGCTGTTTCCACGATTTACGGCTGCATCTGTCTGGATAAAGGATTGTGGATTTCCATCAAACTGATTTAAATCTCGAGCTTTAGCACTTATAATCCCGGCGGTAACTGTTGAGGTTAGATTAAATGGATTTCCAACAGCGAGTACCCATTCTCCAATTTTTACATTGTTTGAGTCGCCAAAGGGAACAAAGGGAAATTCTTCGTCGCCGTCAATTTTAATCAATGCGATATCGGTTGCCGGATCGGTGCCAACCAGCTTCCCTTTATAGGTTTTGTTATTGTTTAGTGTTACCTCAAGATCTGACGCATTTGCGATTACGTGGTTATTAGTAACGATATAACCATCGGGCGAAATTATTACACCACTACCGCTTCCAACCATAGCTTTTGGCTGGCCTCCTCCTTGAAAATATTCAAATATATTAGTGGGCTGTCGGCTTACGGTAATGTTTTTTACGTGAACTACAGCGTGTACGGTTTTTTCTGCTGCATCGGTAAAATCGGTATTCATTTCAGCTCCATTTGAGGAGAAGTTAGTTGGAATAAATTTTGAAGTTTGCTGAGGTTCAAAGGAAATGTGCTCCTTTTTTTCAAGGTATTTATAACCTCCTAGGGTAATTACTCCGGCAAACAAGGCTACCAAAAATAAGCGGAATGTCTGTTTCATTTTAAATTGAATTTTTATTAATAATACTTAGAGTTGTTTGAAATTTTAGCGATAAATAAGATTTTCCTTATTAAAAATATGTTCTATCAAAACATCAATTTTTTAATCAGCTATACAAATTTAACTAGCATTAAGCGAAAAAAGTGTGCCATAAAGCTGCATTTAACTTGTATTTAACGCCAAAACTTTTATTCAACTAGTAATGGGTTTTTATATCTTTGCGAGACTATGGAATTCATTTTTTACAAATATCAAGGCACTGGCAACGATTTCGTCATTATAGACAATCGAGAGGAGTTTTTTCCGAAACAAAATACTGAGTTAGTTGCAAAGATGTGCGACCGCCGTTTTGGGATAGGGGCAGATGGATTAATTTTATTAGAAAACCATTTTGCGGCAGATTTCAGAATGATCTATTATAATTCAGACGGGAATCTTAGTTCAATGTGCGGAAATGGTGGAAGATGTATCTCCCATTTTGCGAAATTTCTCGGGATTATTTCTGAAGAAGCAAATTTTGAAGCTGCTGATGGAATGCATCAGGCTACCGTTAAAAATGATTGGGTTTCATTAAAAATGAATGATATTGAAAATGTTTTCGTTTCCAAAGAATATGCTTTTTTAAATACAGGATCTCCGCATCACGTTGAGATGGTTTCTGAATTAAAAGATTTTGATGTTTTTAATAATGGAAGAAACATTCGAAACAATATCTACGGAAAGGAAGGTAGCAACGTAAATTTTGTTGAACAGGATGACGCTACAGTCTTTTCGGTCCGAACCTATGAAAGGGGAGTGGAAGACGAAACGCTTTCGTGTGGTACTGGTGTTACTGCTGTTGCCGTTGCGATGTTTGAAACTGGTAAAACTTCCGAAAATAGAATAACCTTAAATACTCCAGGTGGTGAGTTGCAAGTGCGCTTTGACAAAGCCGACGTCGGTTATAATAATGTATATTTGGAAGGTCCAGCAATACAAGTTTTTAACGGTAAATGGAAGTTATGACATTAAAAGGAAACAATATATTTCTACGCGCATTGGAATCTGAGGATCTCGATTTTCTTTACTATTTGGAAAATGATGAGACTCTTTGGGAAGTAAGCAATACTTCTCATCCTTATTCCAGATACGTTTTAAAGCAATATTTGGAGAACAGTTATCGTGATATATATGAAGTAAAACAACTCCGTTTAGTTATCTGCATAAATGAAAATGAAGCACAAGTTGGTTTTATTAATTTTTTCAGAAGAATACAAAAGAAAAGGAATTGCTACTGAAGCCTTGCAACTTATTTGTAATTATGCTTTTAAAAATCTGAATGTACACCAGATATTCGCATCTATAACTGAAGGAAATGAAGGAAGCATCAAACTATTTGAAAATGCTGGATTCGAAAGAAGTGGTGTCAAAAAAGATTGGGTTTTCGCAAATGGAAATTATAAAAATGAATATATATACCAATTAATCCGTGGCTTCGATACATCTGCTTAATATGGACAATCAGTCACCTGAGTATAGTACTTTATTTAACAATCGGTTAATTTGGGATTCGTGATTTCAATACTAATTTCAGCTTCTCCTTCACATTAAAATTCACTCATCCACCTTTTTAACTCATATTTAAAAATCCATAATTCTGCATTCATAATTCATAATTAAAATAATGTATATAAAAAAAATATTGCTGATTATCGTTTTGCTTGGTGCAGTTGGTATGGGCGCATTTGCTTGGTATGTTTTCAATACAGCTTTTTCCGCGAATACAGCCTTTAATAATAAAGAAGCGCATGTTTATATTCCTACAAATGCATCAATTAATGATGTGCTAGAAGAGCTAGAGCCACTTTTGAAGAATACAGAAACTTTCTACAAAGTGGCCAACCAAAAGGAATATAATGGAAATATCAAATCTGGTCATTTCATAATAAGCAAAGGAATGACGAACAATGATATTATAAATACATTGAGAAGTAGAAATATTCCTATAAATATCAAGTTCAATAATCAGGAGCGCTTGGAAGATTTGGCAGGACATATTTCAAGACAGATAGAAGCGGATAGCCTTTCTTTAATAGAGAAAATGCGCAATCAAGAATTTTTGAAAGAAGTAGGTTTAACTCAAGAAACTGCTCTTTCTATGTATATTCCGAACACTTATGAGTTTTACTGGAACAGTTCTGCTGAAACTTTCAGGGGAAGAATGAAAACTGAATACGAACGTTTTTGGAATGAGTCCAGAACCCAAAAGGCTAAAGATTTGAATTTAACCAAAGATCAAGTAATGGCACTTGCGGCAATTGTTCAAAAAGAAACAGCAAAAGTGGACGAGCGTCCTAGAGTAGCTGGCGTTTATTACAACAGGTTGAAAGTTGGAATGCTTTTACAGGCAGATCCGACGGTTATTTACGCTCTAAAAAGCAAAAGTGGGGATTTCAACCAAATTATAAAAAGAGTTCTCTATGCTGATTTAGAGTTGGATTCGCCTTATAACACGTATAAATATGCCGGAGTTCCTCCAGGTCCTATTGCGATGCCAGACATTTCTTCTATTGATGCCGTATTGAATCCTGAAAAGCACGATTATTATTATTTTGTGGCAGACGTAACCAATTTCGGTTATCATAAATTTTCCAAAACTCTTGCCCAACACAATGCGAATAAAGCCGAATATGTGCGCTGGGTTAATGCTCAAGGCCTGAAGAGATAATATTTTCTATTGAAATCGATTAAGAGAGCAGGTTAAATTTTATTAACCCTACTACCTTTTTAATGGATTATTCTTTATTGCAAGAAGAGGCTTTTAAAACCTTGATTTGCCGAAATAAGTGCACATTTCTAGTTTTTTCGATGAATTCGATGGTTTCACAATTAAAGTTGTGAATTTATCTAATCCAGTATTTTGGTAATTATAAATGTAGGAGAAAGCAGTAAATGAAGAAAGAAGTCTAGACAATAATCCGTCAATTGTCATCAAAAAGACGAATTCTATACCTTTTATATCACATAGTATATAAATTTTTTCCCCCACCATGTTTTTCTTAAAATACTCCCAAACAACAACGATAGCGCGAGATAACAATTATTGAAAAGAACAGGATAACAAGTCTGATTTCTTATTTAGTGTTTATTTAACAGCCTATGAATCAGATTTTTAAAAAAAAACGTATATTTGCGCGCTTAAGCTAGGAAACAGAAATGATTCCGAATTTTAAACTCAATGATAAAAAAAACATATCTTATTACAGCATTACTTGTCGTTACCTTAATAGTAGGGACAGGTTTTATTTCAAAGGATAGCATCGATTTTTCTGTCTTTAGCACAGAAGGCTTGGAGTTAAACTTCGACGTACCCACAGAGGCTGAATTTATTCCATTAATGGCTCCTGTGACTCCGAAATTTTATTTGTTTCTGGGGAAATCCTATGTAGGATTTAAAGAGGCTCTTGGTTTTAAAGAATCAAGAGGGAATTACCATGTCGTAAATGATTATGGATATATGGGTAAATATCAGTTTTCAGCAGCAACCCTAAGAATGATGGGTTTTAAGAATACTGCTAACTTTCTATATGATACAGAACAACAAGAAGCCGCCTTCTTTGCTTACACTTCTCTTAACAAGTGGGTGCTCCGAAAGGACATTAAGCAGTATGCAGGAAAAACTGTTGGTGGAGTGAAAGTTACTGAATCTGGAATTTTGGCTGCAGCGCATCTTGCTGGTGCTGGTAACGTAAAGAAATTCCTAAGAAGTGCGGGTGAAAACGGTTTTTCAGATGCTAATGGCGCTTCCATCCGCTATTACTTGAGAAAATTTTCTGGTTATGATACCTCGCATATCGTAGCAAACAAGAAACCACAGGTTATTTAAAAACTATCCCTGTATAATAAACAAGGTGGGTCTTTTATGAAGGTCCACCTTTATTTTTTTCCATAAATCCACCGAAGCCGTTTTAATATATTCCGAAGGCAAGGTGATGTCACAGGCCACGCATATTCTAGTTTGAGCGCTGAGGTTTTCCGTCAAACTTTGTAACATTTGATTGTTTCGATAAGGGGTTTCAATAAATAGTTGAGATTGGTCAAAGTCCTTAGATAGTTTCTCCAAACGTTTCAATTCAGTTTTTCGTTCTCCTTTGTCGATTGGTAAATAACCATTGAAGGCAAAATTCTGCCCATTAAAACCACTAGCCATCATTGCCAGTAGAATAGAAGAGGGGCCAACTAAAGGCACTACTTTTATACCTTTTTCATGTGCGTAATGCACAGCTCTTGCCCCTGGATCGGCAATCCCTGGACAACCAGCATCGCTAATAACACCCACATCAAAACCTTCTAAACAAGGATTTAGCATTGGTGATATTTCTTCAGGCTGAGTGAATTTATTTATTTCTTGAATTTTTAAAGAAGATTGTTCTTTTTCAGGAACGATACTTTTTATAAAGCGTCGGGCATCTTTTTCGTGCTCAACAATATAATATTCTATTTTCTCAATTGCTTTTTTTACTGAAAGTGGGAGAACTTCTAATGGTTGAACATCTCCCAATGGACAAGGGATTAAATATAAATTTCCTTTTTTTGTAGTCATTTAAAGAATCATTGAACTATTAATTTCTTTAAAAGAGAGTTTCCTTTTTCAGAAATGATTTTAACGAAATAAATCCCAGTATTCAAATTTGAAACAGAAATTGTTTTTTGTTCTGCTGATATATTTTTTTCAGAATGGACTATTCGTCCTCCTAAATCAAATAGGAATATATCTTTCAATGTATCATTTTTCAAGATGAAGGAAACATTATTTGAAGCTGGATTTGGTAACATTGTAAGTTCATTTTCAATTGAAAAATCTTCAGTTCCAATTTGATGTTGTATGATTTTATAGATATTACCACCCAAATCTAAAATATAGAGTTCTTTATTTACATCTTCACCAAAAGAAACCCAATTTCCAGGGAATCTTCCTTGTATTGTTAAATTTCCAGAATTATCTACTGTACCAATATCTCCGCTACAGTAGTCTGCAAAAAAATAGAGTCCTTCAAAATCTAACCAATCAGTACCTCTGTAAACATAACCGCCAGTGATGGAACAGTTTCCGTTGCTGTGGTTATATTCGGCAAAAGGAAAGGTTAATTCAGATTGTGGCGGACAATTCTGATTGTTATAAGGTAAAGTTCCTTCAAAACATCTCCAGCCGTAATTTAAGCCTCCTTCAGTTATATTAGCACGATTTATTTCTTCTAATTCGGATTGGCCTACATCTGCTATCCAAATATGATTATCCGTAAAATCGAATGAAAAACGCCAAGGATTTCTCAAACCGTAAGCCCATATTTCTTGTCGAGCATTCGGATTACCAATAAATGGATTATCTGCTGGAATTCCGTAGTTATTACCATTCGTAGGGTTGTCAATATCTATTCGTAACAACTTCCCAAGTAATAAATTAATGTTTTGGGCACGATTGCCAGGATCTCCTCCTCCGCCGCCATCACCTGATGAAATATAAAGAAAACCATCGGGTCCAAAAACCAAGTTTCCGCCATTGTGATTTGAGAAGGGTTGTTCGTAACCAAGAATTGGCAATTCAGAATTCACATTGGCTAAATCTGGATTTCCAGAATCAACTGAAAACCTTGAAATTTGAGTATCTCCATTCGGTTTTGTGTAATTCACATAAAAATAACCATTGTTAACATAATTCGGATGGAATGCGAGTCCAAGAAGTCCGCGTTCTCCACCATTCGAAATCTGTCCAGAGATGTCGAGAAATGGAATAGGATTTATAGTGCCGTTTCCTTGGATTATTTTTATTTTTCCTCCTTGTTCAACAACAAATAATCGTGAGTCTTTAGCGTGTTGTAAACTAAGCGGTTTGGAGAAGCCTTCTTTGTATAATTCAATAGCGACTTCTTGTGCAATGTTAGGGTAGGAAATAAATAGAAATAAGATTAGGAAAATTGATTTTCTCATAGCCATTTTTTTAGGAATTACTAAATGTAGGAAAATGAGCCGAGTTTAAGCCTTAAAATCTCTTCGCAATTTGTTCGCAAGCCTCATCAAGCATTTTAAAAACATTTTCGAAACCTATATCCCCACCAGTATATGGGTCTGGAACATCCACATTTTCGCCTGGAAAAACTTCATCTAGAATAAGCTTTACCTTTTCTTTTTGAGAATCATTTTCTGCCAAGGCTAAGACATCTTCCATGTTCGAATTGTCCATGACGTAGATTAAATCAAAATTATCAAAATCTTTCGCGCTGAACTGTCTTCCACGTTGGGATGTTATGTCGATATTGTATTTTTTTCCAATGGCAATGCTCCTTGGATCTGGTTCATTACCAACATGCCAAGGTCCAGTTCCAGCAGAGTCTACTAATATTTTGGAACGATCCACTTTGGACTTTAAGATACCTTCAGCCAATGGTGAACGGCAAATATTGCCAAGACAGACCATAAGAATTTTGTATTTTTTCAAAACTTAAGGGTTTAAAGAAGCGTAAACTTTTAAGAGACAAATTTACCAAGTTATTAAATATTTGCAACCTTAAACTTGAAACTTGAAACCATGAACTATTTACAGCGTCAACTTTTTATTAAGGTCTTCTACGTATTTTCTGAATTGCTTATCGGTAGATGAAAGGTTGTCAACAGTTTTACAAGCGTGAAGTACGGTTGCATGATCGCGTTGTCCAATTTGCGAGCCAATAGAAGCAAGAGATGCTTTTGTCAATTTCTTTGCAAAGAACATAGCCAATTGGCGCGCTTGCACAATATGTCTTTTACGTGTTTTTGACTGCAAGGTATCCACATCCATTTGGAAATAATCACTTACTACTTTTTGAATATAGTCAATGGAAACTTCGCGTTTGGTATGTTTAACGTAGTTATCAACAATCTTGCGAGCAAGTTCAATTGTAATTTCTTTTTTATTGAAAGAAGAATGTGCTATTAATGAGATTATGGCCCCTTCCAATTCTCTAATATTTGTTTTGATATTATTAGCCAAAAACTCTACGATATCATCGGGCATTTCTACTCCATCGCGATAAAGTTTGTTTTTAATGATAGCAACGCGCGTATCGTAATCTGGGTGGTTTAATTCCGCAGAAAGTCCCCATTTAAAACGGGATAGCAAACGCTGCTCAATATCTATCATGTCAACGGGAGCCTTGTCACTGGTTAAAATAACCTGCTTTCCGTTTTGATGTAAATGATTGAAAATATGAAAGAAAACATCTTGAGTTCCAGCTTTTCCAGATAGCAATTGAATGTCATCTACAATTAATACATCTATAATTTGATAAAAGTGAATAAAGTCGTTTCGGTTATTCTTTTTTACAGATTCGATGTACTGTTGTGTGAATTTTTCTGCAGAAATATAAAGAACTGTTTTCTCTGGATATTTATCTTTTATATCAACGCCAATTGCGTGACCCAAATGTGTTTTTCCTAATCCAACACCACCAAAAATAAGCAATGGATTGAAGGAAGTTCCGCCTGGTTTATTAGCGACAGCCAAACCTGCTGACCGAGCCAAACGATTTGAGTCGCCTTCAAGGAAATTTTCGAAATTGTAATTAGGGTTGAGTTGTGATTCAATCACAACATTGCGAATTCCAGGAATAACAAAAGGGTTTCTTAATTCCGGACTTTTGTTTTTTAATGGCACATCAACCTCTTGTGAACGCAAATTGCTTCGATTGGAGCTTGGTATTCTTTCAGTAAAAGGCTGTTTATTGCCGTAGGTGTTTTCCATCTTGATGATGTAAACCAATTTGGCAGAAGTGCCTAACTCTTTGGTTAGTGCAACTTTTAAAATCTTAACGTAGTGTTCTTCAAGCCATTCGTAAAAAAATTTGCTAGGAACTTGAATACTGAGAGCGCTGTCGGTCAATTTTACTGCCTTAATAGGCTCGAACCAAGTTTTGTACGCTTGCGAAGTAATATTATCTTCGATGAAGGCCAAACAATTGTTCCAAACTGTTTCTGCAGTTTTGTTCATTTTTAAAATTTCTGTTTTATTTAATTAAAAAGTTGTAGTGAAAAAATAGAGGTTGGAGTATATCCCAGCTATTTCTTAACAGTGCAAATATGTGAACAAAAAAGTTATAAAAAAAACCACTTTGGGGTTGAAATATTAGTTTTTTTTCGCCATACTTGACTTTCGATAAAACTACAAAAAATCTTTCTTTAAACCCCATAAAATTTTGAAGAATACACTTACACACATAAGAGTTCGCTATGGCGAAACAGACCAAATGGGTGTTGTTTATTACGGCAACTACGCGCAATACCTTGAACAAGGCCGAACTGAATGGCTGCGAGAACTTGGTTTTAGCTATAAATGGATGGAAGCTAATAATGTTCAGCTTCCAGTGGTGCATTTTAGCATAGATTATAAGCTTCCTGCGGGCTATGACGACTTGTTGACAGTGAAAACTACATTGAAGAAAATGCCAACGATAAAAATTGAGTTTTACTATGAAATTTATAATGAGTCCAAACAACTTTTGGCAACGGCAACCACTATTTTGGTTTTTATAAATAGCACGACAAAAAAACTAATGAAGGCTCCAGATTATTTGCTGGAAAAATTAAATGAAGAATAACTATTCTTCGTTTCTTTTTATTGAAACTTTGTAAGTGTTTTCAAACATTTCAAAAATTCGCTCTGCTTCCGTTTTTCGGATAGAAATTTCAAACTCACATTTTAGTTCCATTTTTCGATTGATGACAGTAATGTTTTCGTCGTTTATGATTCGCATAACGATATTCATTTCTGGATAGTCAAACTTTAATATGAAAGTATCATTGATTGTTCTTTGAACGATTTTTGAAGCTTCCAATGCCATCTGCGCTGAAGTTTTGTAGGCTTGAATCAAACCGCCCACTCCGAGTTTGGTTCCGCCAAAATAACGAACAACAACTACTAGGACATTTGTGACGTCAAACGACTGTAATTGTCCATAGATGGGCATTCCTGCACTGTTAGAAGGTTCGCCGTCATCATTGGCGCGATAATGTTCGTAGCTTTTGCCCATTTGCCAAGCATAACACCAATGACGGGCACTATGATGCTGTTTTTTAAGATCTTCAATATGTTCTTTCACTTGATCTTCGGAAGTAACAGGAAAAGCGTATCCGAAAAATTTGCTCCCTTTTTCCTTGTAAAGAGTTTCTTCAGAGGGTTTTGTAAGTGTTTTGTATGTGTCTTTTTCTA
>CAJDWD010000036.1_pt1 | contig 10905 bp, 11 predicted proteins | sample 7391451 | NCBI WGS metagenome assembly CAJDWD01 (sample SAMEA7055716, study PRJEB34461) | soil metagenome | biome: terrestrial ecosystem; feature: Peninsula; material: soil | place: Antarctica | collected 2016
AATAAAGCTTGCTGAACTCCTTCTCCACTTACATCGCGAGTTATTGAAGGGTTGTCACTTTTACGGGCAATTTTATCAATTTCATCAATAAAAACAATTCCGTTCTCCGCCTTTTCTAAATTGTAATCTGCAGCCTGAAGCAAACGTGTCAAAATACTTTCAACATCTTCACCAACATATCCTGCTTCGGTTAAAACTGTGGCATCAACAATTGCCAATGGTACATTCAACATTTTTGCAATTGTTTTGGCAATCAATGTTTTTCCAGTTCCAGTTTGACCAACAATTATGATATTACTTTTTTGTATCTCAATATCATCGTCACTCTTTGGCTGAAGCAATCTTTTGTAGTGGTTATAAACTGCAACGGACATTACCTTTTTGGTGAAATCCTGGCCAATTACATATTGATCCAAAAATGCTTTAATAAGCTTCGGCTTCTTCAGCATTAAATCTTTGGATAATTCATTATTGTCAGAATGTAGAGCTTCCTCGACTACAATTCCGTGAGCCTGTTCAATACAACGGTCGCAAATGTGGGCGTCCAATCCTGCAATCAGCAAATTGGTTTCCGACTTTTTGCGGCCGCAAAAGGAACATTCTAAATCTTCTTTCGACATATTATCTTTTTTCAAAAAATCTATTTTTTAGTTTCTTGTCAATATTTCATCAATCATTCCGTATTCCAAGGCTTTATCAGCTTTCATCCAATAATCACGGTCACTATCGTCATGAACCTTCTCATAGGTTTGACCTGTGTGTTTTGCAATTATTTCATAAAGCTCTTTTTTCAAAGTAATAATTTCACGTGCAGTAATTTCAATATCGCTCGCCTGTCCTTGCGCACCGCCCAAAGGTTGGTGAATCATAACACGTGAATGTGTTAAACCACTACGTTTTCCCTTCTCTCCTGCACATAAAAGTACGGCAGCCATAGAAGCGGCCATTCCAGTACAGATAGTTGCTACGTCTGGCTTAATAAATTGCATTGTATCATAAATTCCTAGACCAGCATAAACGCTTCCGCCAGGAGAATTGATGTAAATTTGAATATCACGAGCCGCATCGGTACTTGCCAAAAACAATAATTGTGCTTGTACAATGTTTGCAACTTGATCATTAATTCCGGTACCGAGGAAAATAATTCGGTCCATCATCAATCGTGAAAAGACGTCCATAGACACTGCATTCATCTGGCGTTCTTCAATAATATTTGGCGTCAAGTTTGTGGGATACATACTGCTTATGATTTTATCATAATACATATTATTGACACTTTGATCTTTTATAGCAAAGTTTCTGAATTCGTTACTGTAGTCCATAAATGTTTGTTCGTTTTTTTAAAATTCTAGGAAAAAATTCAAAACAATTTCAATTCTCGTTTGCCCCAGCCCTAAAGAGAGCGAAAATTTTATATATCGAGACTATTTCGAGAATAAACCCACCCTTTACGATCAGGGGCAATAGATTTATTCAATGTTCATCCTATTAAATATTTAATTTAGAAAGGCGTTAAATCAAAATAATTCAACGCCTAAAGATAACTATTTCTGCGCTTACTTAAGCGTAGGCTTCCTTAATGAATTTATCGTAAGTGATTTCCTCAGTCTTCAACTTAGCGTTTTCCTTAAAAAAATTAAGCAATTTCGCTGAGTTCAGTTGTTCGCTTAGTCGCTCTACTTCTTCTCTATTCGAAAGAATACGTGCAGCAATTGACTCTAATTCTTCTTCAGCTGGATCTGTTTGTCCAAACTGTGCCATTTGACCTTTTATCATATTTTTTGAATAGTCTTTCAACTCTTCAAAAGTAACTTGGAGTTTATTTTCGGTGCGAAGCTTCCCTTCTATCAACTGATAGCGAAGTCCTTTTTCACTTCTTTCATATTCAGCTTTTGCATCTTCTTCTGAAAGTCTAATTTCACCTGTTTTGGCAATCCAACGTTGTAAAAACTCTTTTGGAAGATCAAATTTTGTATTTTCAATTAAGGACTCAACTACATCATTAAGTAGTTTTTGATCACTTTGTTGCGCAAATTGTCCTTCTGCATCTTCCTTAATTTTCGTCTTTAATTCATCTTCGGAAGTAACTTTCCCCTCACCAAAAAGCTTGTCAAAAAGCTCTTGATCCAGCTCAGCCATTTCACGTTTGTTTTTTACCTTTTATATCATCTGTAGTGAAAGTGGTTTTCTTTTCGATATCCTTTCCCTCCATTTCGTCAGGTAGCTCAGAAGAAGTAAAAGTTCCAGTGATTTCATCACCTTTTTCAATTTCATTTTTAGAAATCAATTTTCCGTATTGCTTGCGAATTGTTTTAATTTGGTTGTTAAGCATTTCATCGTCAGCAACAATTTTATATTGAGTAACTTCTTTTCCTTTTACATCAACATCGAAATCTGGCGCAAGACCTAATTCAAATTCAAAAGAATAATCGTCAGCCTCCCAATTAATTTCTGCTTCGTTCTTCGGAAGTGGATTTCCAAGTACATTTAATTTCTCCTCGGTAAGATATTTTTGAAGCGCGTCTTGCAAAATTTTGTTAACTTCTTCCACTAAAACGGCAGTACCGTATTGTTTTTTAACCATTCCCATTGGGATATGTCCTTTTCTAAAACCTGGGATGTTGGCAGTTTTCCTGTAGTTATTTAAAACTTTTTCAACGTTGCCTGAATAGTCGTCTTTTGATATTTTAACTGTAAGCACAGCGTTTAATTTATCAATGTCTTTTTTTGTAATGTTCATTTGTTCGTTTCTGAATTTCGGGATGCAAAAATACAGATTTTTTGCCTAAATCGAAAAACATTTACGAGCTGTTGTTCAGTAATTTATTTGTCTTCTGGTAAAAGCGAAAAAAGTACGGACTGGAATATTGAAAGCAAAAGGCTGAAAAGAAGCGCCCACCATATTGTGGCAACTGTAAAACCACTAACAAAGTAACTTGCCATTAAAATTATTATGGCATTGATTATCAATAGGAAAAGCCCGAAAGTAAGTATTGTTATAGGAAGGGTCAAAAGCACCAATATAGGTCTTACTATCAATCGTAATAATGCAATTACTATAGCAACGATAACGGCCGAACCATAGTTCTCAACAGTTACACCGGATAAGATTTTTGCTAAGACCACAACGGCTAATGCGGTGAGTAATAGTTTAATTATTAATTTCATGGGTGATTTATTTGAGTAAATATAATAAAAAACCGCCCCAAACGGGAGCGGTTCCTAAACATGCATAATCTAATATTAATTATTTGTTAGTGTAATTGTTGGATAGTTACCAATGTGAACCAATGGTATTGTCGCATCATAAGCACTATTAGTTGCCCTAATAATCAAGTTTGCAATATATGCATACCCTCTTGGCGTTGGATGTACACCATCTAAAGAGAAAGCGCCACCTGTAACAAACTGTGAAGTCAAGATACCACCATCATAAGGAATACCGCCATTAGCTAATTTTTCCAATTCAGACTTTGCATCAACATAAACAAGTCCTTTAGCTCCAGCTAATGCTTGGATGGTAGCATTATATGCTGCAGTTGCTGCAGTTATACGAGCTTGTTCTGTTTTAGCCAATACAAATTGATCGCCTAAAGGAATTGAAACCCCAATAACACCTTGTGGATTACTAGGATCTGGAGTAGAACCTAAAACTGATGATGCGGTTAAAACGATTAAATCATCAGAGTTAACTTGTCTCAGTTGGCCTAATAAAGCTGCTGTAGGAGCAGGAAGGCTGAAAGGAGGACCTTGTAAAATATCCGTAAGATCAGTTAAATCATCATCCGTAGTAATCGGGAAGTTTTGACCGGCAGCGAAGTTAATACTACGCAATGCAGCCTCTTCAGCAGTTATAACTCCGAATCCTACCATAGCTGGCAATATTTGTGTATTATATGCTGCATATTGAGCATTGAGAGCTCCTGCAGTTGCTGCATCTAAGGGTATAGCTTTTGTTGGTACAGTTGTGAAATATGGAATTGAAGTTACCGCAGGAATATTAACCAAAACTCCTTTAGCTCCATTTTGAGTCAGATCATTTACTTGCTTGCTATAAACAGCCGCAAAAACGTTTGGATCAGTAATGTCATTTCCTCCGTAAGTTGAAGGATCCATATTTCCTGTTTGGTCAACTCCAGAACCTCCAGAGGTAGCATAGCTCAAGATATCATTATTCCCAATCCAAAGACTGAAAAATGAAGGGCTTTGAGCAACGGCATCAGCTAATACAGTCGCGTTATCACTGCTCGCAAATCTCGCAAAATAAGGGTTCGACGCACCTACAGGCACACCAGCAATATTACCATAACCTGGAGCAACTAAGTGGAAGCTCTTTGCTCCTGGAACACCCATATTATTAAAGGGACCACTCAATTTATTAGTGATATCTGTAGTTGGAGTTCCTACTAGACGTACAGGTCCCGGCTTTCCATCTGCCCCAACGGCAAGAACAAATCTATTTTCAGTAATCTGTTGACCACCTAAAAGTAATCCTCCTATATTATCATTCATTAAAGGCTGTGTAAACTCACCACCACCTGCAAAAGCAAATTGTTCTGCCATAATGTTTGGATAGCTATTATTCTGTCCTGTGATGTATAATGCACCATCTGCATATCCCGCAGTCAAGGAGTTTCCTACGGAAACATATTTTGAAAGGTTTGCCGTACCGCTGGTGTAAAATCCGCTATCGGTTACAGGGCTATCAAATTCAGGTTCGCAGCTTACGAAGCCTAAAGCTATAACTGCGAATGTATATTTTAGTATATTTTTCATCTTTCTGATTTTTTTTCAATTATAGTTTATAAGTAAGCCCTAATCCTGGTGTGAAAGCATTGGTCTTATAAGTTCCTTTAAAAGGAACAGGTACACCATTTTCAAAATAATAATCATAAGACGCATTTAATTCCTTAAAGTGTGAATAAAGGAAAGAAGCGTCAATTTGTAAATGATTACCAATATTTACAGTTAGACCAGCGGTAAAGTTATTACTATCATTACGTGGAGTTTCAGGCGCGAAATAACCAGCACGAACTGGAGATTCGTCAAAGTAATAACCAGCTCTTAAAGTAAACATTTCTGTAGCATCATATTGCGCTCCAAAACGATAAACGGAAGAGTTTTTATAGTTACGAGCGTTCTTTGAATCTGGAATAGCTGGATTCTCAAAATCTATATCCAGGGACTTATAAACATTCCAAAAAGCACGGTTGAAATCAAAAGCAAGAACTAGCTTATCGCCAAAATCATAAGACATTCCTACGGTCATTTCAGCCGGCATAGGCAAACCTGATTTAATGGAAGTGTTTACAAACGGAGTTAATGGAGAGTTTGGTATGTTTTCAAAAGTTGCCTCACCATCTTCGGCTTCAAGAATAATTTCTGAGCGGTAAGTAGCTCCTAAGTGCAGATTTTCAGTAACGTGAAACATTGTACTGGCAACCCATCCCCAGCTACTAATACCAGTGGCGTCAACAGTAACATTCGATCGATTTCCATCAAGATCTGTAAGCGTTCGGTTTAGGTTTCTGTTAAAGTTTACAGAACCGGTAACATAAATAGGACCCCCACCAAAACTCAATTTTTCGTTGACTTTAAAAGAAACGGTTGGTTGAATGTAAATTGCTTTCAAATCAATATTATTCACCAAATGTGAACCAGCCCAATCGTCATCATATTTTACTTCACTACCGAAAGGTGTGTAAACACCGATACCGAAAGCTAACCAATCTGTGGCTTGATAAGAAGCATATAAATATAGCGGAGTACCCATTGGACTGTCTGTTTGAGCATGAGCTCCAGAACTCGGGTCTTGGTAAGAAATGTGCGAGAAAACTCCGTGCACACCTGCAGATATACTGATTTTATCTTCTAAATAGACCAAACCGGCCGGATTAAAAAACACCGACTCACTGCTATTTACAACAGCAACTCCCGTGTGGCCCATCGCCAAGGCTTTATTGCCCTGCAAACTTACGCGATAACCGCCCGCATAAGTAACCGCGCTCGCAAGTGCAAAAACGGCAAGTACTAATACTTTCTTCATAATTTTTTATTTCTTTAGGTTAATTTCTCTGTATTAAATTGATAAGGAATGGAATGTAGTTTTTATTATTTATTATGCGTGCATAACAAACATTAGTACAATATTATAAAAATTTCTTAACATTATCATAAAATTCGTCAGGATTTTCAGCGTGAAGCCAATGTCCAGCATTTGAGATTGTTTCGATTTGAGCTTTTGGAAAATGCTTTTTAATTAATATCTCATCCATTGGTTCAATATAGCCACTTTTTTCACCACCCAAAAAAAGCGCATCGCCTTTAAAAATGGTATCTTCCCGAAGGGCTTGTCCAACTTCTTCTATTTTTTCTGAAAGAATTGGCAGATTTATGCGAAGACTGAGTTCGTCTTTACTTTTTCGGTAAAGATTTTTAAGAAGAAATAGCCTAGTGCCTTCATCTCTGATATATTCCGAAAGAATTTCTTCCGCTTCCCCACGAGATTTTATTTTTGAGAAATCTAATAGTGAAAGTGCTTTCAAAATATCTTGATGGTGTGGCGGATAAGCTTTCGGGCCAATATCTGCAACAATCAATTTCGAAATCATTTCGGGATAAGTAACTGCTGACTGCATTGCAACTTTGCCGCCCATAGAATGACCTAGCAGAACAATATCTCTTAAATCGTGTTCTTTGCAGTATTGTTTTAAATCTTCGGCCATAACTTCATACGAAAATTCATCGCTGTGGAAACTACGGCCGTGATTGCGCTGATCTAAAAGATGCACTTTATAGCCATCTTCGGACCAACGAGTGCCCAGGGTTTTCCAGTTGTCGCTCATGCCGAGGAAACCGTGGAGGATTACAAAGGGTTGGCCAGCGCCTAGTATTTGGGAGTGGAGAGTCATCAACTTAATCTTTTCAAATAACCAGCAATAACCTTCTCCAACCCATCATATAAAGCTTCACTAATAAGTGCATGTCCAATACTCACTTCCAAAAGATTCGGGATGTTTTCCTTAAAAAACTTAATATTTTCCAACGAGAGATCGTGGCCTGCGTTGATGCCTAGATTTAGTTTGTTTGCAAGAACCGCACATTCCGTATATGGCTTTATAGCATCATTGTTTCCCAAAGCATATTGGTCGGCAAATTCTTCGGTATAAAGCTCAATTCTATCTGTTCCTGTTTCGGCAGCACCTTCAATCATTTTTAAGGTTGGATCTACGAATATGGAAGTTCGGATTCCATTTCGCTTAAATTCAGAAATAATTTCCTTTAAATAATCTCTGTGCTTTACAGTATCCCAACCCGCATTAGAAGTTATGGCATCAACAGAATCCGGGACAAGAGTAACTTGTGTTGGTTTAATTTCTAACACCATTTTTGTGAAATTATCCATGGGGTTTCCTTCAATATTGTATTCTGTGGAAACGATGGGTTTTAAATCGTACGCATCTTGATATCGAATGTGTCGTTCGTCAGGTCTAGGATGAATAGTTATTCCCTGAGCACCAAATCTTTGAATATCTTTTGCGACTTTTAAAAGGTCAGGCACATTTCCGCCGCGCGCATTACGAATGGTAGCTATTTTATTTATGTTTACGCTTAGTTTTGTCATTATATACTATTATTTCAAGATTAGTTAATTCGTCAATTTCGGATTCTTTATAAAACCACATTTAAAATTGGAAAGAAAATTTTCCCCTCCCTCACAATTTTGGGGGATATTTAACAAAAATACGAACCTTCAAGACGTGAACGAGCCTTTATTTTAAGTAATTTGCGTTAAAAAGAATTTGCGATGGAAACTCTTAATTATATAATTAACGATATTGAACCTTTTGATATTTCTGCGAAAATTAAAGACGTTCAAACCGTTTTTAATCAGCTTACGTATTCACATGTGCCTGTAGAAAAGGACGGACATTTTGTAGGCTGTGTTTCTGAAAATGATGCTTATTGCTTCGACAACAACAAATTTCTAAATGATTTTCAGTATGCTCTAGAACCTTTTCACGTGTTGGAAGATACCAACTGGTTGGATATTCTAGAAGCTTTTGCTTTAAACAAAAGCAATATTATGCCAGTTTTAGGAAGCGAAAATGAATATTTGGGATATTACGAATTAGGAGATATAATGAGCCTTTTCAACAACACACCTTTTTTAAACGAAACCGGAGGAATTATTGTAGTTGAAAAAGGAATTCAGGATTATTCTTTTAGCGAGGCCTGTCAGATTGTAGAATCAAACGGCACACGGATTTTTGGAGTGTTTATTTCACAAATAACCGATGACAACGTGCAACTTACTCTAAAAGTTGGGCATACTGGCATGAATAGTATCGTTCAAACTTTTCGAAGATATAACTACAATGTAATAAGCCATCACGAGGAAGATAAGTTTTTAGAAGATCTAAAGGAGCGTTCAGAATATCTAGCCAAATACCTTAATATTTAAGGTAGTTTAAAGAATTAAGAGAAAAGAAGAAAAAATCAATCATACTATTTTTTCTATTAAATATTTTTTCTCTTATCGCCTTTATATTTAAGAAAACTCCATGTTTTTGTCAATTAAATTTATTTAAATGAAAATAGGAATCTACGGACAATTTTATCACGAAAATGCAGGAATCTATATTCAGATGCTGTTGAATGCCCTTCAAAAGCGAGAGGCAGAAGTTCTTATCGAGGAAAATTTTCTGGAAATCATTAACCGAAATCAAGACATTACGAAAAACTTTTCGAATTGCTCGACTTTCACAAAATTGGACAATACTTTCGATTTTTTTTTTAGTATTGGTGGTGACGGGACAATATTGAAAGCAGTAACTTTTGTTGCAGATCTTGATATTCCAATTGTGGGGATCAACACAGGAAGACTTGGTTTTTTGGCTACCATTCAAAAAGAAGAAATGACCGAAAGTCTCAATCAAATTCTTGAAGGTCAATATTCTATTTCAGAAAGAACTCTACTTACCGTTGAAACGGTTCCAAAGAGCGAGGAAATACAATCTTTAAATTTCGCATTGAATGAGGTTGCGGTGAACAGACGCAATACCACTTCTATGATAAAAGTAGAAACATTAGTAAACGACAAATATCTTACTTCTTACTGGTCTGACGGACTAATTGTTGCTACACCAACAGGATCTACAGGTTATTCCTTAAGTTGCGGCGGTCCAGTTATAGATCCAAATGCAAATGCATTTGTTATTACGCCAATCGCACCACACAACCTAAATGCGCGTCCTTTGGTAATTCCTGATTCTAGTATAATCACTCTAAAGGTATCTGGCCGTGAAAATAGTTTTTTAGCATCCATGGACTCTCGAATCGCAACTTTGGAAGACGAAACCAGCATTATCATAAAAAAAGCTGACTTTACTATAAAACTACTTCAGCTTAATGATGATAGTTTTATAAAAACACTTCGCAAAAAACTTCTGTGGGGCGAGGATAAACGGAACTGAAGAAGAGTAAACCCTATTATTTATATTTAACGATTGATTCTCTCGTAATAAAACAGGCGGATAAACTCGATGAACAACAATAAAATTCGACAAAATTTGTTAATCAACAAATAGAATTGCGCTTGGAATTCATTCCTTCAAGCCAAGTTTATTATTATATTTGCAAACTTTTAAAGTATATGAATTATTTCGCATTTACATTATTAATATTCTTATCAGTATTGTCAGTACAGTCTCAAACCTATGAAGTAGGTGTTATGGCTGGAGGCTCCAACTATATTGGAGATATTGGTAATACCGCCTATATTAATCCCACTAACCTTGCTTTAGGAGGTATAGTGAAATGGAATCGTAGCGCAAGACACGCTTTTAGAGCTTCATTTCTCTACGCTAAAATTGAGGGAGACGATGCCGAAAGTAAAAATAGCAGGAGACAGCAACGTGGTTATTCTTTTCAAAATTCAATAAAAGAAGCCTCGCTAGGCTTAGAATATACGTTTTGGGATTATGATGTCCACAATGGATCACCTATTGCTACACCTTATTTATATACTGGTCTTACGGCCTTTATATATGATTCTTCGGGAGCGCTTGATAAAGGATTCGGAACTGGTATGGGTGATGGATCTATAAAAAAACGACCTATTGAAACAGGAATTAATTTTGCCATTCCTATGGTTATTGGTTACAAAGCTCGACTTAGCCCAATGGCCTTTATAGGTTTAGAAATTGGCGCGCGCTATACCTTTACAGACAATTTGGATGGCAGCAATCGCGCAACAAAAAAAAATCCAGATCCAAGAGGACAATTTGGCAACATCAATAATAATGATTGGTATGTCTTTACGGGAATAACCCTTACTTTTGCTTTCGGCAGACTCCCTTGTTATTGCGATTTTTAAAAGTTATGAACTCTAAGGACACTATTGATAAAAATAAGCTTCCCCAGCACATTGCCATCATTATGGACGGCAACGGCCGTTGGGCATTGCAAAAAGGTCTATTTAGGTCCATAGGCCATGAAAATGGCAGCAAAGCTGTTCGAGAAATCGTGGAAGGTTGTGCTGAAATCGGAATTCCATTTTTAACATTATACGCCTTCTCTACAGAAAATTGGAATCGGCCTAAATTAGAAGTCGCACTGTTGATGAAACTTTTAGTTTCCTCTTTAAAAAAAGAAATAAAAACATTAACAGACAACAACATCAAGCTCAATGCAATTGGCAATCTAGATGCTTTGCCAAAAAAAGCACATAAAGAACTTCTAGATGTAATCTCCAAAACGAAGGATAACACGAGAATGACACTCACTCTTGCCCTAAGCTACGGGTCTAGGGAAGAAATTACAAAAACAATAAAAGAGATTAGTCTTAAAGTTAAAAATAACCTAATTTCGCCGCACGATATTGATGAAACGGTAATAAATAAT
>CAJDWD010000027.1_pt1 | contig 10622 bp, 9 predicted proteins | sample 7391451 | NCBI WGS metagenome assembly CAJDWD01 (sample SAMEA7055716, study PRJEB34461) | soil metagenome | biome: terrestrial ecosystem; feature: Peninsula; material: soil | place: Antarctica | collected 2016
ATTTTTGCCCAAAGCGCAGACGATAAAAAAGTTATTAAGGATGCGGAAAATGCAAAAGCCGCTTTCCTTGAAGCCAATCCTAAATTACAAGCCTACTTTGATGACGCGAAAGTTTATGCAATTTTTCCAAATGTGGGAAAAGGCGCTATTATAATAGGTGCTGCGTCTGGTCATGGAGCGGTTTACGAGAGAGGCGTTCTTGTTGGAATGGCAAGTATGAAACAATTGGACATTGGCGCCCAAATTGGTGGAAAAGCGTTTAGCGAAGTAATATTTATTAAAACTGATAAAGCTGTTCAAGAACTTACAGAAAGTAAGTTTAGTTTTGGATCAAATATATCCGCTATTGTTGCTAACCAGAGTCCACCATCCTTTGATATTACTTATACTGATGGAGTGGCAGTTTTTACGCTACCTAAAGATGGGTTAATGGCTGAAGTATCAGTTGGAGGCCAGAAATTCGAATATAAAAAAATCGATTAATCAGTAGTTGAAATTATTCATCCTAATTATTAGGAAAACATAATTAAACCGTTTTAAACAATAGTATGTTTAAAACGGTTTTTTTTACTCCTTAAAAAAAGAGAGGTCACTTTAAAAAGCGCTACTCCTAAACACTTTATTTAAGTGACTCCCTCCATGAAAAAAGTTACATTTAAATACCATCGAAAAGTGTTTAGAAATGTCATCGCATTTATCTCAGAAAATTCGATTAATTTAAAATTTCGTCAACATTGCTTTTATTGATCTCAATCTAATATTGAAGTCGTACACTTAAAGGACAAAGCAATTATTTGATATCATTACAGTATAATAAAAAAGCTATTGTTGAAATTCAATCTGGTCCATATCATCTCATCTCATCTTCGCTACCAAAAAGTGTTTATATTGAAAGCGACATACGAGTTTTTAATGGCCCTGAAGGCTCAATAAAAATTCATTATCCCGCAGATAAATACGTCTTGGAAGATTTTTTAATCGAAGAAAAACAACTCTTACAAAATGTTGCCAGAAACGTTGGTGATTTACTAGAGCGCGCATCCATTCGTGAAAATGAGGCCGTATTAAAAAGAAAAATGGAACACGCCGATCGTTTGAGTATTCTGGGTGAAATAACTGCGGGGATAGCTCACGAGCTAAACACGCCATTAGCTAATATTTTAGGTTTTGCAGAACTCCTAAAAGGCAAGGAAAACGACGATACTCAGACTAGCAAGGATCTAGATAAAATTATAAATAGCGCAATCTTCTCTCGGGAGGTCGTAAAAAAGCTAATGTTTTTCGCCTGTGAAATGCCTCAGAACTTAGACGAAACAGACATTGTTCCGGTAATAAAAGATGCCATAAACCTACTGGATCCTACATTCAAAAAAAATGAAGTCCATTATGTTGTCAATCTCCCAAAAGAACAAGTGCTTCTTAAAGCCGATACAATTCAACTAACCCAGGTGATTTTCAATTTGGTTCTGAATGCTATCTATTTTTCTCCTAAGAATGGATTGATCGAGATTAGTTTAGAAGAAAGCAATAAAAAGGTAACACTTAAAATTATTGATGAAGGACCAGGAATTGCGCAGGAAAACGTGAACAAAATATTTCAGCCATTTTTTACTACTAAAACAGTTGGTGATGGCTCTGGCCTGGGATTGAGTGTAGTTCATGGTATTATTAGAAGTCACCGTGCTACTATAGATTACCAATCAAATAGTCCCTCGGGAGCCATTTTTGTTATTAATTTCCCCAAACAATAAAAAATATGCTCCACAAGGAAAACATACTAATTGTTGATGACGACATAAATATTCTTGAGCTTATTCAGCGACATCTACATTCTTTAGAGTACCATACTTATAAAGCGGTTTCGGTAAAGGAAGCAGTGGCAATTCTACGTGACAGTGAAATAGACTTATTGATTACAGATTTAAAAATGCCTGAAGTGGACGGTTTTCAACTAATCCAGTTCGCATCTGAACATTACCCAAATATGCCAAAACTTGTTGTAACCGGATATCCGTCTGTGCAAGATGCGCTTTCAGCAATTAAATCTGGAGTAGTTGATTATTTGGTAAAACCTTTTACTAAAGAAGAATTAAAACAAGGTGTAGCAAAATCACTCTCTTCAAAACCTAAAAGAAGAATTCCTGAAAATGTGAATCTGAAGTACACTTATAACGAAATTATTGGTGAAAGTGAGGCAATCAAAAATGTAGCCCAGATAATTGAAAGAGTAAAAGACAACAAAGCAACTATTTTTATAAGTGGCGAAAGTGGAACTGGAAAAGAGCTTGTAGCCCGTTCCATTCATTATAATGGCAAGTTTTCGCGAGCTCCTTTTATTGCGGTAAATTGTGGTGGCATTCCTGAAAATCTTTTAGAATCTGAACTCTTTGGCTATGTTAAAGGAGCCTTTACAGGAGCTAATGAGGATCGTGATGGATTTTTTCAAGCTGCAAATGGAGGCACTATATTTTTAGATGAGATCGGAAACGCTCCACTCTCGGTGCAATCCAGATTATTACGCGTGCTTCAAGAAAGAGAGGTAATGAAAGTTGGCGAACGGAAAAGCGAAAAAATTGACGTTCGTGTAATTGCTGCAACGAATAGCAACTTACTAGAAATGATAGCTAAAGAAACTTTCCGCGAAGATCTATTTTATAGACTTACAGTAGTTGAAATAGCAGTGCCACCCCTTCGGGAACGCAAAGAGGATATTCCGTTGTTAGCAGATAAATTCCTGTTCAAATACGGTAACGAATATAAAAATCGCTATATAACTATGGATAATGAAGCCCAAGCATTGTTACAACGCTATGATTGGCCAGGCAATATTCGAGAACTAGAAAATGTAATTCAACGGGCAGTAATTATGTGCGATAGGACCATCGGTCTAAAAGATTTACCCGAAAATTTAAAATACAAAATCGATTTTCCGGATGAAGGATTACTTTCTTTAAAAGATATGGAGAAGAAATATATTGAAAAAGTTCTTTCTTCAACCGATAACAATCAAACCAAGGCCGCTGAAATCCTCAAAATTGACAGGAAAACACTTCGCGGAAAAATTAAGGAATAGACTTCGATACATTTTGAACATATTAATTTTTTGATAATACATTCAAACTTAAGCTACCTTCAAAACACTCAGTCATCTTACTGAGGAAATTCAATTTCAATTATAACTTCAAATTATGGGTAATTTCTCCCCAGCCACGGAAATATTCCCCTCTTCTACAGTAAAGATTTTTCATAACTAAATCATCAAATCACTGACAGTTAAAGCTTTGAAGAGGATTGTTAAAAATATGATAATGATGGCATACAGGTTGTCTGTTAGAGAGGCAAACAAAAAGTGTCTATGAATTCGAACTCTATAAAATTTGCATATTATGCGTGCAAACAGTTCTTACTGTGTAATATTCCCTTACAATGAGAGCACTATTTCTCCCGTCGAGAGTTCGACAAAATATAACTCCAGATTCATTTAAAGAAGGATAACAATAATTTAAATAATTTACTAAAAGAATAATAACAATGACAAACGAACAAACTGTGGAAAAACCGAATCCTGCAAAAAAATCAATGTTGGACAATGTGTTGGAGCAATTCAACCATGCAGCTGACAAGATAGATCTGAACCCAAACGTTCGAAAAATTCTTAGTATTACAAATACTGAAATCATAATCCACTTTCCGGTGCGTATGGATAATGGCGATGTAGAGATCTTCACTGGATACCGAGTGCAACACAACAACGCACTTGGACCATATAAAGGTGGTCTTCGTTATCACCCAACTGTAGATATTGACGGAGCACGCGCTTTAGCTATGTGGATGACCTGGAAAACTTCTTTGGCTGGTTTGCCTTACGGAGGTGCAAAAGGTGGAATTCAAATTGACCCTTCTATATATTCAAAAGGCGAATTGGAGCGTATTACGCGTAGATTCACTTATGCTTTAGGTGAAAACATTGGTCCGGAGCATGATATTCCTGCACCAGACGTAAACACTAATGCACAAACAATGGCTTGGATCGCCGATACTTACATGAGTACAAAAAGTACTTCAGAGCGGTCCAAAAACCAACACGTAGTTACAGGAAAACCTGTTGGTAGTGGTGGCCTTGAAGGTCGTGACCGTGCTACTGGCTACGGAGTATTTTTAACCATAAAATTTTGGTCGGAAAAGAACAACCAAAGCTTAGAAGGTAAAAAATTCATAGTGCAAGGATATGGAAACGTAGGTTATTGGGCTTCACATTTCCTTCAAAACGAAGGAGCAATATTAGTGGGTGTTCAAGATGCCTTCGGTAGTATCCAAAATCAAGAAGGAATTAAAGTTGAAGATCTTTTCAATTATGCAATCGCCAATAAAGGCAGTATTGTAGATTTCCCAGAAGCAAGCGCTATGGACGGAAAAGATTTCTTTGCTCTAGATTGTGACATTTGTATTCCTGCAGCATTGGGTAACCAAATTACAGAAAAGAATGCACGATCAATAAAGGCAAGCCTAGTTGCTGAAGGTGCTAATGGTCCAACAAATGTGGAAGGGGAGAAAATTTTGATGGAACGTGGTATAGTAATTATTCCAGACATTATGTGTAATTCGGGAGGTGTAATTGGAAGCTATTTTGAGTGGCTTCAAAACCGTAACGGGGAACTATGGCAAATGGACGAAATTTTGGAAAAACTAGAGAAAAAACTTTTAACTACTTTCAAAAAAGTTACAGCCTATTCTGAAGAAAACAATGTAGATATGCGCACTGCGGCTTTTAGCATAGCCATAGCAAGAATTGAACAAGCTTATATTTTAAGAGGGATTTTCCCATAATCAATTAACAAAACTTGAAGAATGAGACTGACTAGGAATTTTTGTTAGTCAGTCTCATCCATTTTAAGTAACAAATGAATATTGAACTATGAAATATGGAAAATTGATATTGGAAAAAAAGGAATATGTTTTCTTAAAGCGACTATTGAATGTCTCTGGATTTTACAAAGACGAGAATACAAAAGCTTCTCTAAATAATTTAAGCTCGGAACTCACAAATGCGATTATTTATGACCACGAAGAAATGCCGGAAGATATAATCCGCTTTAACAGTATTATTACAGTTACTTCTGGTACTTGGAAAAACGAATTTCAATTGGTAATTCCAACAGAAAGAGATATTGCAGCAAACAAGATTTCCATTTTAGCACCGATGGGTTCAGCAGTTATGGGCTATGCAGAAGGTGATTCTGTAAATTGGAATTTTCCCAACGGCGTTAAAGAATTAAAAATAACAAGCGTTAAGCAGGCCGCAAGACCTATTGATATTGACGTACTATTATAGTATAATCATTAACCATTCTTATTAAAATCATGGAAATCTACGATCATGACTCTCCCGAAGCGATAACATATAAACACAATTCAATAGAATCTGAAAATTGGGTTGAACATCTCAATTACATCGATAAGGAAATCACAAATCTATTAAATCTTAGCAAAACGGAACTCGCAAAAAGATTTGAATCTGAAACCATTATTTCGAAACTAAAAAATGAAAAATTACTTAATACTGACGCCATAGATTCTTTATTAAAATACAGAGAAAGTCTTCCTAAAGCAGCAGAGTGTGAAGATGTTGATTGCGATATGTTTTATGTAGGAGAGCACGAAAAGTTTAGAAAGACCTATATTGCACATCTGAAACAATACCGAGAGGTAAAAGAAGAATATTTTAGTGTTTTAACCAAGTAATATTTAAATCAACATTACAAGTAGTATAAAAATCAATTTGAAGAAAAAGTATGAGCGAAGAAGCACAGGCAAAAACAATAGGAATTCTAAAAACACCAAATGATCCTAGGGTGTGTTTGTTACCCAAAGAAGTAAAACGCCTCATTTCAGAATTTAATCTCAAAATCCTTTTTGAGCCAGGATTGGGAAGTTCATTACAAATTGAAGACGAAGAATATGTGCAGGCCGGCGCAACTTGTCTTCCACGTGAAACAATTTTTAAAGACTCGGACACCATTGTATCCATAAGCCATACTTTAAATGAAGCCGAAGTAAAGAACGGTATCAACTTCATTGGAATTTTCAATCCACTATTTCACGATTCAAAATTTAATAATTATAAAGAAAACGCTGCTACTGTTTACAGTTTAGATCTGTTGCCAAGAACAACCTTGGCGCAATCTATGGATGTATTGTCATCTATGGCATCATTGGCAGGATATCGAGCAGTTATAAAAGCTTCAGAATTATATAACGGTATTTTCCCAATGTTCACTACTGCGGCAGGAACTTTAACCCCTGCAAAAGTTTTGGTGCTAGGGGCGGGAGTAGCAGGTTTACAAGCCATCGCAACTGCCCGACGCTTAGGTGCTATAGTTGAGGCATTTGACGTTCGTAAATCTGCCGGTGAAGAAGTGCGAAGTTTAGGAGCAAAATTCATCGAGGTAGAAGGTTACACGGAATCTGCAAGTGCGGGAGGTTATGCTGTAGAACAAAACGCAGAATACCAACAAAGACAAAAAGATTTAATACACGATCATATTCTTTCAGCAAATATTGTAATAAGTACGGCGAATATTCCTGGAAGAAAAGCTCCTTTACTTATTGAAACTCGCTCTGTTGATGCCATGCAATCTGGTAGCATCATTGTTGATCTTGCAGCAGAACAAGGCGGAAACTGCGAACTTTCCAAAAATGGAGAAACAGTAATCCACAACGGTGTCACAATCGTAGGAAACTCAAATCTTTCAGCAGATATTCCTGCGGCAGCTTCAAAATTACTTTCAAATAACTATTATTCTTTTCTAAAGTATATGGAAAAATCTGATAAAGCAGATGATCCTTTGCTTACACCATCCAAAATATTAGACAACGGCGAATGGAAACATCCGCATTTCATTCAAAAACTACAACCAGCCTAACTATGGAATTCTTAAGTCAAAACATTGAAGACATCTATTTTGTAATCTTCTGTATCTTCATTGGTATTGAAGTAATCTCAAATGTCCCCGCAATTTTACACACTCCTTTAATGTCTGGAGCAAATGCCATTAGTGGTGTAATTTTGGTGGGTGCCGTTTATATGATGTTAACCATTCCTGCCGATGATTACCTGAATTTAACTTTAGGCGGGATCGCAATTTTTCTAGGCACTTTGAATATCTCCGGTGGATTTTTTGTTACCGGACGTATGCTTAAAATGTTTAGTTCCAAAAAATAATTTCCGGCTAAAGATGAAGTTATTTTTTGATGTGAAGCAGCAACAATCTTACTCTTCATTAGCCTCATATTACATATTCCATAATATTCAACCAAATAAACCAACCACCTGTTAATAGCAGGTTCTGAAAAAAGCAATACTCGATGGAAATAATCATTAAAGTGGGCTATCTAATCGCCACCATTTCCTTTATTCTGGGACTAAAATATATGAGTTCCCCAAAAAAGGCAAAAACCGGAAATCTCATTGCCGCAATGGGGATGGTTCTCGCAGTAGTTATAACTTTCTTTACTCCCATAGGACAATCGATTCCTAATACAAATCTTATTATAATGCTTGTGGCCATCGCTGCTGGAACAATTGTAGGAAAACGATATTCCGACAAAGTTCAAATGACCGGAATGCCACAATTAGTGTCTTTATTCAACGCAACTGGTGGTGGATGTGCGATGCTTTTAGGATTGGTAGAAGCAAATCCGATGTATCCTAGGTCAGCCGACTTGACAATGCAAATTTTGCTTATTGCCGGACTGATAACTGGTGCTATAGCTTTTACAGGAAGTATTATTGCAGAGCGTAAACTAGCGGGAAAAGTAAAGGATTATCGCACTATGGGCGTAGTATTTTCGGCAAGAATCCTGTTGGTATTAATGATTTTATTACCTGTAATTTATTTCTTCGGAATGATTCCTATTGGTTTTGCGCCTTTTATGTATCTGTTGGCAGTTCTTGCAATGGTATATGGAGTACTCTTCGTGCTTCCTATTGGTGGAGCAGATATGCCAGTAGTTATTTCACTATTAAATAGTATCACGGGTATTGCAACTGCCTTTACAGGTCTAGTTTACGGAAACAAGGTAATGATTGCTGGAGGTATCTTTGTTGGTGCGGCAGGTATTTTCCTTACCCTATTAATGTGTACAGCAATGAACCGTTCCTTGATGAAGGTATTGGCTGGAAAATTTAAGAAAAGTAGTGGAGCGAAAACCGAAGAAGAAGAACAAGAAATTAAAGAAATTAGCATTGCTGAAACCGCGCTTTCTCTTTCTTATGCTCAAAAAGTAGCTATTGTACCGGGTTATGGTCTTGCAGTAGCACAAGCACAACACGTGTGCGGTCAATTGCAGCAATTGTTGGAAAAAAGACACTGCCAAGTAGATTACATAATTCATCCTGTTGCAGGTCGAATGCCAGGGCATATGAACGTGTTATTGGCAGAAGCAAATGTGGACTATGCTTCTTTGAAAGAAATGGACGAAGGCAACGAAAATATGGCTCAATATGATACAGTTTTAGTAATTGGAGCCAACGACGTAGTAAATCCAGCTGCGGAAAACAATCCAGATAGTCCGGTTTATGGCATGCCTATTATCCGCACGCACGAAAGCAAGCAAGTTATTGTTATGAAACGTAGTATGGGCAAAGGCTATGCGGGAGTTCAAAATGATCTATTTGGATTGGACAATTGTAGTATTTTATTTGGGGATGCTAAAGCTTCTTTGCAAGAGATTGTGAATCAGTTGAAGTTGATTTAAAATAGATTATTACAAGAATTTTCCAATCTAATCGAAACTATTAACACATACTTCTAAAAGTTCTAAGTCTAAAAAGAGATTGTCAGAAGAGGCATTATGGGTATAATAAAACAAATTTATTTTTTCAGCAACAAAGCATTCACCCCATAATTCTTCAAAAATAGTCAAGAACGCATTGTCTAATAAATCATGTTCAATTCTTGAAAGATTTAAAGGAAGGAGAAGTAATATATCAAAAATATTCTGATCAGGATCCCAGGCATATACTGAAAACCGAATATTCTTGGGGGTTATACTGAAATCTTCAAACTTGAAAGGATCGGACAAAATTTTAGGGTCTGTTTCAATCCTGCCGTCGACCAAAGCCCTAATCTTCCAATGCTCTAGCTCAGGTGCCTCATCCAACAAACGATTCACGTATAACATCAAATCCCTATTTCCTGAACAGGAAATCGTTAAAATAATCTTTTCGTTTTTATCTTTTTTACTGGGAGTATCAATTTTTGGTGACAGTCCTGGACAATACGTTTCCATCTGATAATTTAGATATATAAACTTTGCAGAAACTGCTTCCCTATCAGCAAGAAATAGATTGCGCCGAAGTTCCTCTTCGTATGATTCAAATTCTGTCCAAAATTCCTTTGCCGTCATAAGGAACAAGTTTGATTACTACAATTTTTACTTATAAAAGATTAATAATCATAAATTTAAGAAATTTATTCCATTAAAAGAAGTTTCATTTTGGTGAGGCTTTTTCTCATTTCAACTGAAGCTTAGCTTCTAAAAATTTAATAAAAAGATTTAATACCTTTAACCTCTGTTTTTAAAATCCCATTTATGAAGCTATTTATATTTAAAATCGCAACTATTTCTGTTCTTTTTCTTTCTCTAAGTCTATCCCTAAATGCCCAAGAGTTGAGTGGCTCACAGATAGACAGTCTAGTCCAAAAAACGATGAAAACCTTCGATGTTCCTGGGATGGCAGTAGCGGTTTTAAAGGATGGCAAGATTTATCATAAAAACACTTACGGCGTACGCTCACAAAAAACAAACGCTGAAGTAAATGAAAACACACTTTTTGGAGTGGCTTCAAACACAAAAGCTTTTACCGCCGCAGCATTGGGACAACTTATTGACCAAGGAAAACTGAGTTGGGATACCAAAGTGAATGACATTATTCCGGAGTTTAAACTTTACGATTCATACGTTACAGCTGAATTCACAGTGCGCGATCTTATTTCGCATAGAAGTGGTCTAGGGCTTGGCGCTGGTGATTTAATGGTTTTTCCCGCAACAAATACCACAACATTACCGGAAATGATTCACAATATGAGGTATTTAAAACCTGTATCATCTTTCCGTTCAAAGTTTGATTACGACAATTTACTTTACATTATTGCAGGCGAAATAGTAGCACGCGTTTCTAACAAAACCTATGACGATTATATCATAGAAAACTTTTTTAAGCCACTAGGAATGAATCGTTCCTTGCTTTCTATACCAAAAATAGATGCCGATATTAACCGAATTGATGGCCACGCTCCAGTAAATGGAAAACTCGAAATTACAGGATATACTTTTACACAAATCGCCACTCCAGCAGCTGGAATTTATGCTTCTATTAATGATATGAGCACTTGGTTACAAGCTATGCTGGACGAAGGAAAATACGGCGAACAACTTAAGGACAGTCTATTTAGTAAAACCATTCACCGTGAAATGTGGACTCCACAAACAATCGTAAGAACTGCAAGAGGTCCTTACAATACTCACTTTTTAACTTATGGTTTGGGATGGTTTTTAAGTGATATAAATGGCTATTTCCAAGCCACACATACTGGAGGTTTGTTAGGAATAGTAAGTCA
>CAJDWD010000021.1_pt1 | contig 10603 bp, 11 predicted proteins | sample 7391451 | NCBI WGS metagenome assembly CAJDWD01 (sample SAMEA7055716, study PRJEB34461) | soil metagenome | biome: terrestrial ecosystem; feature: Peninsula; material: soil | place: Antarctica | collected 2016
CTATTGTAATCATTTCTCCTTTTTCAGCCTACATAAACGGATTGGGAAAATTAAATTTGACGATTCTTGTTTCTATTGTCTGTGTACCTGTTTATTTGGTATTAGCATTTGTTTTTAGTCGCTGGTTTGATAATAGCATTGGTATTGTTTTAGCAATTCTTTCGACTCAGATAATCGGCATAATTGCCGAACCATTGCAAATATATAAGTTGTTGAATCAGAAAGCTAAAGGAATATGGAACAAATAATTAGATAAAAACTTGGGCGATTTATAAAACAATAGCTATTCCGTCCTAAAAATAAAATGAAAGGAATAATACTTGCCGGAGGTTCCGGTTCACACTAGCACCCAATTACTCAAGGATCTTCTAAACAAGTATTAATAATCTGCATTCTATTTATCGATAAAAATTGTTTCCCAACCAGACTAACCAGTCTAAAATTAGCTTAAAGAATATGAATAGGATTGATAATTGTAAAATTATTGAGTTACCTAAAGTACATGATCCACGGGGAAACCTTTCATTTATTGAAGAAGAAAAACATTTCCCTATGAGAATAGAAAGAGTCTATTGGATTTACGATGTGCCGGGTGGTGAAATTAGGGGAGGCCATGCGTTTATGCATCAGCATGAAATGATAGTAGCTATCTCAGGAAGTATGGATGTAGTTGTTAATGACGGAATTAATAAAAAGACATATTCACTCAACAGATCATATTATGGCTTATATATTCCATCTGGGATTTGGAGACAAATGGAAAACTTCTCAACAAATTCATTCGCATTAGTATTGAGTTCTACAGAATATGATGAAACGGATTATATAAGGGATTTTGATGCGTACATTAACTATAATCGAAAATGAAAACATCAACCGTTTATGATTGTAATGTTTTGGTGCTTAATAAAATCCATAATGTTTCGGGTAATATTACAGTACTCGAATCAAATCGCAATATTCCCTTTTCTATTAGTCGTGTTTATTATTTGTATGATATACCTGGTGGTGAAAGCAGGGGTGGGCATGCCCATAAAGAGTTGTATCAATTGATAGTGGCGGCAAGTGGCAGTTTTGATGTGTTGTTGGATGATGGGATTAATAAAAAAATTGTAAAATTGAACAGGCCAAATTATGGGTTGCTTGTTGTCCCAGGTTTATGGAGAGAGCTTTTTGAATTTTCATCGGGTGCAATATGTCTGGTTTTAACCTCACATAAATATGCCGCCGATGATTATATTAGAGATTATGATCAATTTGTGAGTATGAAATCATTAAAAAATAGAATAATATGATACATCCAATGGCTGATGTGCAATCTTCTAAAATTGGAGAAAATACGGTTATTTGGCAATTCAGTATTGTGCTTCCAAATGCAGTGTTAGGAAATAATTGCAATATAAATTGTAATGTTTTTATCGAGAACGATGTTTTGATAGGCAACAATGTTACCGTAAAATCGGGAGCACAAGTGTGGGATGGTATTACGTTGGAAGACGATGTTTTTATCGGGCCAAATGTAACTTTTACTAATGATCTTTACCCACGATCAAAGAGGAATCAGTTACCGTTATTGAGAACATTAATAAAAAAAGGGGCTTCAATTGGGGGGAATTCTACTATTCTTGCAGGAAACACAATAGGCAGATATGCTATGGTTGGTGCCGGAGCTGTTGTTACGAAAAGTATTTCCGATTTCGAATTATGGATCGGTAACCCCGCCCGGCATGTTGGCTATGTTACCGAGCAGGGGGAGGTATTAAGCCTCAATTTGGTATCAAAAACTTCTGATAAAAAATTCCAATGGAAAGACCAAAATTTAATTGAGATATACGAGAAATTTATAGAAGTTGAAAATATAACTTTAAGATTAATCGAAAAATCGGATGCGAAATTTATTATAGATCTAAGGACCGATCAGAAATTAGGACTAAATATTTCATGGACATCTCCAAATGTGAAAGATCAAATTAACTGGATAAACCAATACGAAAAACGTGAAGCCCTGAAAGAGGAATTCTATTTTATTTTCGAGGATTCAAATGAAAAGCCCTGGGGAACAATTCGATTATATAATTTTAAGGAAGATAGTTTTACTATTGGCAGTTGGATTTGTTTGCCGCATAATACAGAAAGAATTGCAATAAAAGCCTGGCTTTTAAGTGTGAATTATGGTTTTGAAAAATTGGGTTTTACTTCATGTTTGTATGATGTAAGGAAACAAAACATCGCTGTATTGTATTTTGCCTACCTGTTTCATCCGGAACTTATAAATGAGGATGAGTTAAATTATTATTTCCGATTAGATAAGGATTCATTCTATAAATATCAGGAAAAAGTAGTAGAATTATTACAGTTTGGAATGTTAAAATGATTAAATTCCTCGATCTAAAGGCAATAAATGATAGTTTCGAACCAGACTTATCAAATGCGGTCAAACGTGTTTTAGATGCTGGCTGGTATTTGCAAGGGAATGAAACAAAAGGTTTCGAGAATGAATATTCTGAATTCATTGGAACAAAGAACTGCATTGGAGTTGCCAATGGTTTAGATGCCCTGCGATTAATTCTAAAAGCTTATATCGAAATGGGTGTTATGGGCGAAGGCGATGAAATAATTGTCCCTGCCAACACCTTTATTGCTTCGATCCTTGCCATCAGCGACAATCGTTTAAAACCCATTTTAGTAGAACCGGATATTTACACATACAATATCGATCATGCAAAAATTGAAGAAAAAATTACGGATAGAACAAAAGGAATTATGCTTGTCCATCTTTATGGCCAAAATGCAATGCACCCTGAAATCCAACGATTAGTTAAAAAATACGATCTAAAACTAATCGAAGATAATGCACAGGCAATTGGCGCTTGCTTTGGAGAAAAACGGACCGGTGCTTTAGGTCATGTTTCAGGCCACAGTTTTTACCCGGGCAAAAACCTCGGTTGCCTTGGCGATGGCGGTGCGGTCACCACTGACAACGATGAATTGGCTGGAATTATTAGGGCTTTGGGCAATTACGGATCGAACGTTAAATATGTAAGCGAATATCAGGGATTGAATTCCAGATTGGATGAGATTCAAGCTGCCATCCTAAGGGTAAAATTAAAACGTCTTAATGATGACAACATCCGTCGTCATCAAATTGCAAAGTATTATTGTGAAAACATTTTAAATGCTGAAATAATTTTGCCGGTTCACCGGGAATACTTTCAACCTGAATCTGTCAACCTTCAACTTTCTCATGTGTGGCATCTTTTTGTAGTTCGTCATAAAATGCGCGACAAATTGCAGGAATTTTTAACGGATAGCGGAATTCAAACATTAATCCATTACCCAATACCTCCGCATAAACAATTGGCTTATAAGGATATGAATTCAATGAATTTGCCCATAACCGAGCAAATTCATGATGAAGTTTTGAGTTTGCCAATTAGCCCTGTGATGCATGATGCAGAGGTAATGAAAGTAGTTGAAGTGATCAACAAGGCATTTAAACAATAGGAGTATTTTTTATTTATTCAAATAGTAGTTTTAGTTGTTTAATTAACAATTAAGCAACTTACCTTAAGCATTGAAAACTCAAAACTCTTTAACATTGCAATGCCTCTTAATCCTGAAATGAGAAAAGCAAAGACACATATTTTGGTTGTTGGATTACTTTCAACAGGATCAAGCGCCGTGATTGATATGCTTAGGGAATATGATGATATACATGTTGTTCCCAATGAGTTTAATGATTTCAGGGCTCCGGGCTTGGTTGCCGATCAGTTATGCAACCACAAGGAAAATGGTTTTCTCAATGACATTGGAAAACTCACAACATTAAAAAGCACGGTAAAATTAATTTATGGTATTTTCCCAATTCTGAGGTGGAAAATTAATACGATTACTGGTATTAGGAGTCGATTTAATTCCAATTCACTAAGAATTAAACAGTTAAAAGCTTTAAAAAAGCTAAATGTACAATTGGTTTCTGGAATTTCGGCTGAAGAAAAAATTCGTCATGCAAACCAATGGATAAAGGAAATTGGAAATATAAATAATCGGAATAAAGAGTTTGTTTTGTTCGACCAGCCACTTTTAACTGCAATCGATACAAAAATTTGGAAAGAAGTATTTTACCCTTTCAAATTAATTGTTGTTTTCAGGAATCCCAAAGATCAATTGGCTGAAATTGTTAAAAAAGGCACGTTGTATGCACCCTATGGTGCGCCCAATGTCAATTATGGAGGAGTGGCATTAGAAACAATTTATGGAAGAAATAAGAAAGCAGCCATGACTATCCATATCGAAGCAATTAGAAAAAGATTTGAATGGATTGATTCATTACAATACGACCTTGATAAACAAAATTTATTGTTGGTTGACTTTGAGGGTTTTATAAATGATTACGATAAATATAAAACTGTGATCCGGAATTTTATTGGCAACCAGGAAAAAAATCAAACAAAGAGCAAATTATACTTTGATCCAAAAAATGCTAAAGAAAATATTGGAATATACAAGAACCATTTAAATAAAGATGAAATCGAAACATTAAACGATTTGGGGAATTGGTATTCAACTACCATCCGAAAAAATCAAGTTTTATATAACCGTTTTCATCAAGATTTTGAAACAGTATGATCCAAACAGAAAACAGCAACTTTCAACTAAAACCGGATGTGAAATGGGATATGGTCATTAAACCGGAAAGCAGTTTGTTTGAAATTGACTTTAATGAAATCTGGAGGTACCGTAATCTCTTGATGATGTATGTAAAGCGCGATATTGTTACCTTTTACAAACAAACCATTCTAGGACCACTCTGGTTTTTCATTCAGCCCCTGTTTACAACATTGATGTTCATAGTCATTTTTGGCAGAATGGCGGGAATTTCAACTAATGATTTGCCGCAGGGTTTGTTTTACATGGCTGGAATTTTATGCTGGAATTATTTTTCAGATTGCTTAAACCGCACGTCATCAACATTTAAGGAAAATCAGCATATTTTTGGGAAAGTTTATTTTCCAAGGGTTGTAGTCCCATTTTCGATTATAATTTCAAATTTGGTGAGGTTCGGGATACAATTTATACTTTTCGCTCTTTTTTATGCTTATTATCTGGCACAAGGTATTTCAATCCATCCGAATGCAGGTATTCTGTTGTTTCCGGTTTTAATCCTTATAATGGCCGGTCTGTCATTAGGTTTCGGCATGATTATTTCGGCATTAACAACCAAATATAAAGACCTGGTGTTTTTGATACAATTTGGCGTGCAATTATGGATGTATGCGACGCCAATAATATACCCGCTAAGTGCAGCGCCCGAAAAATACAAATGGCTTATCGTAGCAAATCCAATGACAGCGGTTGTTGAAACTTTTAAATATGGGTTTCTAAATCAGCAACCATTTAATGTTGGCTATCTTTTGTATAGTGCCGGGTTTACAGTTGTTATTTTAATGACAGGGGTTTTGGTTTTTAACAAGGTCGAAAAAAGATTTATGGATACCATTTAATCTTTTCAAAAAAACAGTAATGAACGACATAGCGATTAAATTCGAAAATATCGGTAAACAGTATCGTTTGGGACAAATTGGAACCGGGACTTTAAGTCACGACTTAAACCGTTGGTGGTTTAAGATGCGCGGAAAGGATGACCCATACTTGAAAATTGGCGATACTAACGATCGCGCCAGCAAAGGTCAAAGCGAATATGTGTGGGCACTTCGCAATATCGATTTTGAAGTAAAGAAAGGAGAAGTGCTTGGCATAATTGGGAAAAATGGCGCTGGCAAATCCACATTATTAAAAATCCTCTCAAAAATTACCAAACCAAGCACTGGAGTAATAAAAGCACAGGGGCGTATTGCCTCTCTCTTAGAAGTGGGGACTGGTTTTCATCCTGAAATGACCGGACGCGAAAATGTGTTCATGAACGGGGCAATAATGGGAATGACAAATGCTGAAATTAATCGCAAGTTTGATGAAATTGTTGATTTTGCCGGAGTGGAACGCTATATTGATACCCCGGTTAAAAGATACTCCAGTGGAATGACCGTTCGGCTTGGATTTGCAATTGCTGCTCATTTAGAATCCGAAACTTTGGTAGTTGATGAGGTACTGGCAGTGGGGGATGCTGAATTCCAAAACAAAGCTATCGGTAAAATGCAGGAAATTTCGCACGACTATGGTAGAACCGTTTTGTTTGTCAGCCATAATATGGGTGCTGTAAGGAATCTTTGTAAAAATGGCATTGTACTCCAGGATGGCTCTGTAAGCTTTTCAGGGGAAATAAATGACGCAGTGGAAAACTATTTGGGCGAATCTAGAGATCATTTAGTTGGTAAAACAATTATTGAAACAAAACACAGAAAACACCATTGCGAAAAAGAAGTTGAACTGCTGGCAGCCGAATTACTGAACGATGCTGAGATGGCTACGGATGAGCCACTGAAACTCAAGCTTGCCTTGAAAGTAAATAATTTGAAAAAACACGAGGTTCGGATAAAAGGAATGATCAACGCCAATGCAAATACAGGAAATAGGGTGGGGTGCTTTTTTTCCGAAAATTTCGATCTGCCTCAAAACACAGCACCCTTTGAAATAGTAGTTACAGTGAATAACCACAACTTAGCAAAAGGAATATATTCAATAGATTTCAATATCGGCATAGGCAACCCAACAACCGCTTTTACAGATTACGATCTGTTGTACAATGTTTTGTCGTTTGAAGTTGTTTTTGATGATTTTAAAAGTAAAAAACTGATTTCAAAATGGGCACCATTTTGGGGCAACAGCTACTACAAGCAGGTAGATATTGAATTGTTGAAATAATGAAATGAATAGGATTGAATAAATTTTGTTCTGAACCCGATGTGAAATCTTGAGAATCATGAAAATTTATCAATGTATCCGTGCATACGATCCCTATATTCCGGCATTTGAAAGCAAATATCGAATAAAAGACAATAATTATACATTCGATGAGTTACGTGACTTATTGATAAAGGATGGTTTTGCAAGCACGTATATTCTAAAACCCGCTTTTGAGAAGGATAAAGATTTCTTTTTTACTTTATGGAACTATAAAACTTTACAATATAAATGGGCTGAAGAAAATGGACTGAAAACCACCAATTTGGATGAAATTCGAATTGCCCAAATTGAAGAATTCAAACCGGATGTTTATTATAATTTTTCAACTTATTATGACAATGAAATCCTTGGGAAGATATTGAAGAAGAAGGATTTGATTACGGTTTGCTGGGATGCTGCAATTGGTTCATATTTTCCCCCGGCACATGAAAATTACAACCTTCGGGCTACATTGTTCGAACCTTTCATGAAGTATTGGAATCAACACGGCTTTAAATCCATTTTATTGCCACCGGCTTTTCCGGATTCGTGGAATGATTTGAGCCAAACAAAAAAGGATATTGATATTCTTTTTTACGGACAAACTAATGACCATTTTTTTTCTGAGAGAAATACAATCATTGATGAATTAATAAGATGGAATAAAAAGAAAGGCTATAATTTAAAACTTCATTTACAAATACCGAAACAAAAGAAACCATTGATAAACATCAGAGGTTTCAATAGATATGCCCACTGGATGCCTGCTGCCAGCAAAGCAATCAGGGAGAATACTTTGCCACCGCTGTATGGACAGGAATTGTACGAAACCATTTCAAGAAGTAAAATAGTTGTAAATGCTTTTGGTAATTTCAATGTTCATTACAAAGAAAACATGCGGAATTATGAAAGTACAGGTTGCGGTTCTGTGCTGATAAGTGAGGACGGTATATATCCTGACCACTTTATTCCAAACAAAGATTTTTACACCTATCGCACAACTAGTGAATTATTTGAAAAAATAGAACAAGTGCTGTCTATGCCGGATCAAGGAGCTGAAATGGCAAAAAATACAAAGAATAAATTGAAAAAGGTGTATTCAAAAGAAGAACAATGGAAGGGTTTTGTGAGTGCCATAAATTCTTTATGATTTGTAGATTATGAATGAGACAGTAAAGAATGTATTAAAAAAAATAATTCCTGATTCTATTGTCAAAACGGTACGAAAAACTGTTTTCCAATCGCACTGCAAGAAAATACAGTCAAACCACAAAATTGCTTTGGCAAAAATTCAAAATAAAGAAAAAATAAAAATTGTTTTTTTTCTTATTCATGAATCAGTCTGGAAATATGAGGAATTGTATAAACTAATGGAAGAAGACAATCGTTTCGACCCGTGTGTTGTAGTTTGTCCATATATTACTTACGGCGATGAAACCATGCTTTTTGAATTACAGCATGCTTATGACAACTTCAAAGCAAAAGGCTATAACGTAATTAAATCGTTAAATGAAAATTCGGGTGAGTGGTTGGATGTTAAAAATACGATTAAACCCGATATTGTATTTTTTACGAATCCACACAATCTTACCAGAGAAGAGTATTTCATTACAAATTTCTTAGATACCTTAACTTGTTATGTCCCCTACGGATTTAAAAATTCATATTTATATGAATCTCATTTTGATCAATTAATGCAAAACTATACCTGGAAATTCTTTCTTGAGACAAATATCCACAAGAAACTTTCATTAAAATATGCAAGAAATAGAAGCGTTAATACTGTAGTTACAGGATATCCGGGTATGGATAAATTTCTCAGGAATGATTTTCAACCGAATGATGTGTGGAAAATTAAAGACCGAAAAGTAAAACGAATTATTTGGGCTCCTCATCATACCCTGCCGGGCAGAGGTGCCACGCTTGATTATTCTACTTTTTTGAAATACTTTGATTTTATGTTTGACATTGCAAAGAAATACCAGGATCGGATCCAAATAGCATTTAAACCGCACCCTATTTTAAGGGCAAATTTAAGTTTAGATGAGTTTTGGGGAAAGGAAAAGACAGATAAATATTATCAAACATGGGAGGACCTTCCAAATGGACAGGTGCATGAAGGTGAGTATATCGATCTGTTTTTAACTTCGGATGGAATGATACACGACAGTAGTTCTTTTGTAATCGAATATTTATATACAAATAATCCTGTCATGTTTCTGCTGAACAGTGATTCGGTTCTGGAAAAATTCAATGAACTCGGAAAAATGGCATTGTCGAATCTATATTTAGGCAGAGGTAAAGAGGAAATTGAAGAATTTATCATTGATGTTATCATGAATGGAAAGGATTTCAAGCAAAAGGAGAGGGTTCTTTTCTTCAATAGTGTTGTTAAACCACCAAATAATGTTACCGCTTCAGAAAATATCTACAATTACATTGTTTCAGAAGTATTTAATAATTAGCGTTCAAGAAACAACGGATTAACATGACAAAGAAAATAGTGGTTGGTTATACAACAGGGGTATTCGATTTGTTCCATATTGGGCATTTAAATATCTTAAAAAATGCCAAATCGTTATGTGATTACTTAATTGTTGGTGTTACAACCGATGAGATAACAGAAATCATAAAAGGTAAATTACCGATTATCCCTTATGAGGAAAGATATCGGATTGTCGAAGCAATTAAGTATGTTGACAAAGTTGTTCCGAAATTAACAACGCACAACAAAGATGCCTGGGATGAATTTAAGTTTGATGTGATGATAAAAGGCGATGATTGGAAAGTATCTGAAAAGAGAAGAGCTTTAGAAGATGAATTATCGCAAATTGGCGTTGCTGTAAAATATTTTCCTTACACAATAGATACCTCAAGTACAATACTTAGAGAGGCGATTTCTAAAATGCGTTAACGTATTTATTTAAAAAGATGAGCATGGAAAAAATAGACACTACATTTATCGATAAGTTTAAGTTAAACGAACTTACAATTAAGAATGTTGGGAACTGGATAATTAGTCTTAGACCACAACAACCCACAATAGGGTCTATAATACTTACTTTAAACAGGAAATGCGAAACCCTTTCCGAAATAACCGAAGACGAAAGCCGGCAATTAAGTACTGTATTTTCTGAAATTGAAAAGATTTATAAATCAACTTTTAAGCCAGATAAAATCAACTATCTTGCTTTAATGATGTTTGATAACCAAGTGCATTTTCATGTAATACCGCGCTATGGTAAAACAGTTTTTTTTGATAATCAGGAGTTTGTGGATAACAAATGGCCTGGTCCGCCATCATTGGAATCAATCGAAATAGATTCTGTAAAAATATTTAAAATACTGGAATTATTTAAGAGTTGTGCATCTAATGCAAAATAGATGTTAGTTTTAAATAAACTGATTGCGCTGAGGCAGGCAATTCCTAAAATTGACTGCAAAATACAATGTCGGATAATAATTCATTAAAATCAACAGCCACAAGGGGCATGCTTTGGAATGCACTGGAAAAATTCTCGGTACAGGCAGGGCAATTGATAATCGGTATTGTTTTAGCCCGGATTTTAATGCCCGAAGATTTTGGGCTGATTGGCATGTTATCCATTTTTATTGCCATTTCGCAAACATTTATCGATAGCGGTATGGGTTCAGGTTTGATTCAAAAAAAAGAGAGAAAGGACATCGACTTCTCAACCGTTTTTATATTTAATTTTGCAGTAAGCACAACTTTTTACCTTGTATTGTTTTTCATTGCGCC
>CAJDWD010000079.1_pt1 | contig 10564 bp, 7 predicted proteins | sample 7391451 | NCBI WGS metagenome assembly CAJDWD01 (sample SAMEA7055716, study PRJEB34461) | soil metagenome | biome: terrestrial ecosystem; feature: Peninsula; material: soil | place: Antarctica | collected 2016
AAAGGAGGAGAAGTAATGGAAAACCTAGCAAAACTAAACGCTATTGTTTTCGATAAAACCGGCACATTAACAAAAGGCAAACCAGAAGTTACCGCAATTAAAAGCTTTGGCATAGGCGAAAATGAATTACTGTTGATGGCAGCAGAAGCAGAAGTAATCTCCGAGCATCATTTGGGCAGGGCCATTGTAAAAGAAGCCGAAAGAATGGGATTAAAACTTCTGAATAAACCAACAGAAGTAACAGTTCTGAAAGGTCGTGGAATTGAAGTCGAACTAGAGGGAATTCCTCTTTATATAGGAAATAGAAAAGGACTTTTTCAGAATAAAATCCATATAGAGGAGGGAGTAGAATTCTATGCCACAGAACAGGAGAAAGCAGGAAATACCGCCGTCTTTATAGCTAATGATAAAAAGATTCTTGGAATTATTTCCATCGCCGATACCATAAGGGAGAAAGCAAAAGAAACCATTAAGCAACTCAAATTGGAAGGTATTCAACATTTGGTAATGCTTACTGGCGATAATAAATACACCGCCGATATAGTTGGTAAGCAATTGGGGATGGATCGTATATTTGCTGAACTACTCCCAGAAGACAAGGCAATAAAAGTCAAGGAATGTATGGGGAAAGGTGTAAATCTCGCGATGATTGGAGATGGAGTAAACGATGCTCCTGCAATTGCCTCCGCCAACGTTGGAATTGCTATGGGTGTTGCAGGCACCGACATTGCAATGGAAACCGCAGATGTTGTTTTGATGGCCGACAACCTTGATAAATTAATCCACGCTTTAAAACTTTCCAAAGCTACAGTTCGAAATATGAAGCAAAACATGTTCTTCGCCGTCGGAACGGTTGCCTTATTATTGGCTGGGGTTCTTACCAAAAATGTGAACTTAGCGTCGGGAATGCTGATTCATGAATTGAGCGTGCTCTTGGTAATTTTAAATGCAATTCGTTTAGTTAAATACAAACCAAGTACTAAAAATAACTCTTTAGCAAAGGCAGAGAATATGAAGAATCTACAAACAAGGGAAGCCTGTGTTGGATGCTAAAATAGAGGTAAAAAAGCTATAACCAAAAGTAATCACTAGTTTATTTCAAAGTAATTATTATTGATTATCAATTACTTATAAGTTATTACTTAAATAATTAATATCACATTGTTTTATATTGTCTTTTCAGTAATTACAAGACAATATAAACAAAAGAGATATCAGTCTTCTATGAGCATTTTGCTTATCTTTACATTTAAAGACACTCTCAAAGTCTATTATTATATGATTTCAAAATCATGCAAATACGCTATTCGCGCCACTGTTTTTATTGCTTCCAAAGCGAAAGAGAACATCAAGGTTGGCGTTAAAGAAATAGCTAAAGAAATTGAAGCACCCGTGGCTTTTACGGGAAAGATTTTACAGATTTTAAACAAGAATAAAATCGTCACATCTCTGAAAGGTCCCTATGGCGGATTTTATTGTACGGAAGATCAATTGGATCTTCCAATAATTGAAGTGGTCAGCACTATTGATGGGATGGGCGTTTTCACCGATTGTGTATTTGGTCTTCACCAATGCTCTGATGATCACCCCTGCCCTATGCATTTTGAATATTCCAGAACTCGCGATCAAATTTACACTTCCTTCCAAAATACCACCGTTAGAAACTTGGCAGATAACCTTAGCTCAGGCATCGCTTTTCTTAAGAATCCAGAGTAAGAAAAATCTCAAATTCAGAATGCCAAATTCCAAATAAAACACCAAGAGTCAAAAGTCAAATCTGTCATTCAAGGCGTAGTCAAAATACCAAAAAGTTGATTTTAAGATGCCTGAGAGAATTTCAGCGAGAGCAGCAAACCCGAAGTTTATTTCAAAGCTCCAATTCAAAAATATCAAACCCGTAGATTTTAAATAGATGGAATAAATATACTTGTATTATAGGTTAATTTTCATAGAGGATAAGTTTATCTTCTATGAAAATTATTTGTATCTTTGTACTACAAAATGATGCAAAAGTCATTAGCATCAAAAGACATTGAAACTAAAATATTTCCTAATGAAAAAAGACAAAATGGAATTCAGAAGAAAACATATCGTAATTATAGGTGGTGGTTTTGGCGGAATTGCCACTGCAAAAGCCCTGAAAAACGCTGATGTGGATATTACTATAATTGACAGATTAAATCATCATTTGTTTCAACCTTTGCTATACCAAGTGGCTACAGCTGAATTGTCTCCCGGCGATATTGCCGCTCCAATTCGTGCTATAGTCAGCAAAAACCCAAATATAAAAGTGGTTTTAGGGGAAGTAAAAAAAATAGATCCTAATAAGAAATCTGTTCATTTAAGAAATGGTCGATCAATTAACTTCGATCAATTGGTGATAGCTACAGGCGCTCAATATAATTATTTCGGTCACGAAGAGTGGGCAGAATTCGCTCCAGGCATGAAATCGGTTAGCGATGCGCTAAAAGTCCGGGAACAGCTTCTAATGTCTATGGAAGAAGCCGAACAGCTTCAAGATTCAAGTAAAAGAAAATCCCTACTTACCTATGTTATTATTGGCGGTGGTCCCACAGGTGTGGAAATGGCTGGAGCTATTGCAGAGATCGCTGGTAATGGTGCTAAGCACGGTTATCAAACTATTAAACCAGAAGACGCCAAAATCTATTTAATTGAAGCTGGGCCCCGAATTCTAAATGCTTTCCCTGAATCTCTTGGAGAAAAAGCCAAAATAATGCTAGAAAAAATGGGTGTGAAGGTCTTATTAAACACGCCAGTGACTAACATCGAAAAGAATAAGGTTCATCTTAAAGTAGGATCAATAGAAACTCCAAATATTATTTGGGCTGCAGGAATTAAGGCGTCCTCTCTTTTAGATTCTTTGAAAGTGGAACAAGATCAGTCTGGTCGCGTATTAGTTAGTCCGGATTTAAGTATCCCTACATATCCAGATATTTTTATTATTGGTGATTCAGCACATAGCAAAGGTAAAGACGGAAAACCATTACCAGCCTTGGCTCCTGTTGCTACTCAACAAGGAAAATTTGTTGGGAAACTTCTAGCCAAAGGTGATAAAAGATTCCAAACAAAGAAATATGGAATCACTAAACGAACCAACACGTTTTCTTATACAGACAAAGGTACAATGGCAACAATAGGGCGTGCAAAAGCTGTTGCCGATATCAAAGGATTAAAGTTCAGCGGGTTTTTTGCTTGGTTCCTCTGGTCGTTTATCCACGTATTGTCATTAATCGGATTTAGAAATAAAGTTCACGTATTTGTGGCATGGATGTGGAATTATTTCACATACAAAAGAGGCGTACGTCTTATTACCGATCGTTCGGAATGTGAGTCATATACTACGTATGAAAAACCTATTAAAGAACTTATAGAAATGCCAGTTTAATACTTTTCCCGATGCAATTAAATAAAATAGCCGTCTTAAATTTAGGTTGGCTATTCTATTTAGCATAAAGGATTCTGAAATTTCTAAAGTGAAAGAATAACCAATATCGAACTTATAGAAATAAAAACCCAGAGTGATATTCCTAAAATCATGGGTTTCCATCCGGCTGATTTTATTTTATCAATAGAAAGTCCAGCACCGATTAAAAATAACGTAAGTACCAATAAAGATTTTGAAATACTTGTAATTCCTCCAGTAATTATTTCTGGGATTGGCAAATAACTATTCAATATTATTGCTAATATAAAAAGGAAAATAAAATATGGAATTTTCACACTCTTCCCCTTTCCTTTAAAAAGAAATACCGAAAAAATTGAAAGCGGAATTATCCATAATGCTCTTGCAAGTTTTACTGTTGTGGCCACTTTTAAGGCTTCTTCTCCAAAAGTATAAGCTGCTCCCACAACTGAGCTGGTATCGTGAATAGCAATAGCACACCACAATCCAAATTCATGTTGGCTAAGACCGAACAAATGCCCAAGCGGTGGAAAAACAATAAGCGCGATAGAGTTTAAAAGAAAAATAACCCCGAGTGCAATAGATATATCTTTTTCCGAAGCATTAATAACAGGCGCAACAGCAGCAATTGCGCTTCCACCGCAAATAGCAGTTCCTGAGCTAATAAGATGGCTTGACTTACGGTTCATCTTTAATATTTTTCCTAAGAAATAACCCAGTACCAAGGTGATAACTATTGAAAATACCGTCAAGATAAATCCATCTTTCCCGGCCGCTAAGGTTTCCTTAAGGTTCATTCCAAAGCCTAAACCTACAACGGCAATTTTCAAAAGCCAATTTACCGCCTTGCTATTCAAAGACAAAAATGGATGACCTAAAAAATAAGAAAAGAAGAATCCCCCTACCAAAGCAACTGGACTGCTAACATAGCCAGATACGCAAAGTACCATAGCCAATATAAAAACTACTTTTATGATAGTGTTTTTATCGCTTCCGTTATTTTTCATTGTGATGAATGTTTAAATTTAAAGTACAAATTTCCGACGTTTTGTGGGATAATTTTCATCACAATTTGTTATGTGTTATTCCATTAGGTTATAATGAGAGATAAAGAAATTTTTAAGGCGTTCAGCAGTTTTGTCATAATTCCCGTGAAGACTCACAAATTGGAAAGTTCGCTCGATGCGTAATTCTTCAATATCAACAATCTTAAAGCTGTGGTTTTTAAGTTCTTTCGCTATGGAATGTATGGAAAGAAACGCGTAGGAATTAGACGCTAACAGATAATTCTTAATACTTTCTGTGCTTCCCAATTGTATTTGAATGTTCATATTCTGAAAATTGAGTCCCTTTTCCTTTAAGGCATTTTCAATTATATTCAAGGTTCCAGAACCAGATTCCCGTATGACAATTGGTAGGTTTTTAAGTTCTTTAACACTAACCTCATCGGTTTTTATGTGTTTATTTTCAATTCGCGTGGTGAGTACAATTTCATCCTTTATAAAAGCATCGTAATGCAGTTTCGGATTATGGGTAGTCCCTTCAGAAAAACCAAGATCCGTTTCTTTATTAAGCACGAGCGATTCAATTCTTTCTGAATTCTGATTAATAAGTGTTATAGAAATATCTGGATAAACAGCTTTAAATTTTGATAATAAGGAAGGCAAAATATATTGCGCTATAGTAGTGCTTGCTGCAAGACTTATCTTTTTCGGAAGATTATTATCTCCATCGACAAATTCTTGTTCCAGCTTGTTGTATAATGCGATTATTTTAGATGCATAATCATAAAACACCTCTCCTTCTGAAGTTAGGGTTATAGAATTTCCGTGGCGGTTAAAAAGAGCCTTTCCATATTGTTTTTCGAGTTCGTTAATATGTTTTGTAACGGCAGGCTGAGAAATGAACAGCAATTTTGAAGCTTTTGTAAAGCTCAATTGTTCTGCTACGGTTTTAAATACTTTTAACCTAAATTCCATATATTTCGTAACGCTCCGTTTTCAATCTAATTCTATACTCTGGTTACTTAAGCTTAAACTGTGGTTATTTAAATTTCTTCAGTTTCGTGATCATTTTCCTTTTGATCGTTGTTATTCTTTTTGTTTTTGAACAGACTCTCATCCTTAAAAGTAATAGTTGTATGTGGATAAGCAAGTTCAATCCCTTCGGCATCAAAGCGCTTTTTGACATTTTCTAGAACATCGCATCTCAAATTAAAAGAATCGCTAAAATTTCGAGCCCAACACCATGCCCTAACAGTTAACGTAGATTCATTAATTGAAATAAGAGCGGTTCTGATTAATGGTTTTCCGTTTAATATATCTGTTGCCGAACGATTGTCAATTATCAAAGGATGAGCTTCAGCTACCTCGCGCATAATTTGTTTGGCCAAATCTAGATCGCTTTCATAAGAAATTCCAAATTCAATACGTTCACATATTTTTCGATCAAACAGATCATAATTAATGAGTTTTTCCTTATTCACCATGGCATTAGGAATAACAATCATCTTGTTTTCGAAATTACGGAGCACTGTATGTCTCATAGTAATATCAACAACATAACCTACCATTGTATCAGTAACTTTAATAATATCCCCAACTTTGAATGGTTTAAAAGTAATTATAAAAACACCTCCCACTAGATTTGCAAGAGCTTCCTGAGATGCCACACCTGCTATTAAAGCTAATACTCCCGCACCTCCCAAGGCAGTTTGAGCTATTCCTTTTAAAGATGGAAAAGCGAGAAGTGCAATTAATGATCCCAGTGTATAAACCGCAAATACGGCTATATATCGCCAAAATTTCATGGCGGTGGGATCTTCCTTATCCGTCATCTTGCGTTCAATACTTTTTCTAAACCAAATGTGCACAGAAGATGCAATTACAATAGTAATTACCGATACAAAGCTTAAATATAAAATTATTCGGAAATCGTGTTCAAACTTCTTATACGCCTCTTCAAAGAATAAAAAAACCAGGGTCATTAATCCTATTACCAACCAGAGCGCATTTAAAATTCGCTTTACTAAGTTTACTGCTTTTGGTTGAAGTCCAGGTACTCTCTTTTGCTCTTTTTTAACCAACCAGAAAAAGGTTCGTTAAATAACGAAGTATTATAACTGAAATTATTATTATAACCGAGTACAGCAATTCTGCTTTATATGTTTCATAAAAATCCATCATAAAATTTTATTTTATCAGAAGTTCTGAGAGTTTATTATCTCGCTACTGGTTGTATATTTTTCTTTTTTTCGCGTATCAAATAAATTCCCCACAAGATAAGCAATCCTCCAATTACATACCAAATACTGAATTTTTCACCATCCATCAATCCCCAAACTACGGCAACTAAGGGTAACAAATATGTTACAGTACTCGCAAAAACAGGAGTTGTGTTTTGAATCAATTTATAGTATAGAATAATTGCAATAGCGGTTCCCATAATAGTCAGAATACTCAAATAACCAAGAGATTCCCAAGTTGCAGGAGTGTCTTTAAAATCAGTAAAAAAGCCACTAAAAACCAAAATAAGTAATGACGGTATCAACCACACCGAAAAAACAGCACCCGAAAGTTTAATAGACGGAACGTGTTGTAGTTTTTGTTTTATAATCAAGGCTGCCAAAGCATAAAATGCAGTCGCTAATACTACTAAAAGTGCATAGCCAAACTTTGATTCTTCGGAAGTAACTTCTGAAAAATACATGAGAAGTGCCGCACCAGCAAAACCAATTACTGCACCTAAAACCTGAAGCCATTTGCTTTTTATTCCGAAAAGTAAAAAACCCAAAACCAGAACAAAAACGGGGACCAAGGAATCGAGAATTCCGGCAAGGGAACTACTGACTCTCGTCTGAGCGATAGGAAAAAGAAACATTGGTATAAAATTCCCGAAAAACCCAGTAAGTGCCACCCAAAAGAAAGTTTTACTATCCATTTTACGAAGCGCGGGAAAACCAATATATCCAAGAATAAGCCCAGAAACAGCAACCCTAAAGGCTCCTATTTGATACGGATTAAATACAAGTAAAGATTTTTTAATTAGAATAAAAGAACTACCCCAAGTAAGTGCAAGTATAATCAGCAAAAACCAGCGGTTTTCAAAAATTTTTCCCATTCGTTATAAGATGTTATAGATGATTATTCAAAGAACAATCAATGCTGCAAATTTATGTTTTTTAATTTGCGCACTGCACTAAATGTTTACTTTAGGCTCTGAATAAAATATGCCAACAACATTAAATCTAAGAAATTGAATTTTAATAACTTATAGATTTAGTTTTGTGATAAAAATTTTTTGAAGCTTTAAAAATGAAAGCTCCTTTAATCTTTCCCTTACCTAACAACTGTTAAGGTTCAGTTTATATAGAATAACAACTGTATATTCGTGGCTGTTAAATTTTGTTTTGATGGAAACGGAAGTTTTTATTTAAGAAATCATAGTTTGTTTATTCCTTTAACACTTGTAAGCAATGGATGTTATCCTTAGTAAACTTGTAGAGCAGTTTCAATTACCGCTACAAAATCCTGTATTAATTTTTTCATTGGTATTGTTCATTATTCTTCTGGCTCCTATCCTTTTGAATAGAATTAGAATTCCTGGAATTATTGGATTAATTGTATCAGGAATTATTATCGGTCCAGCTGGTCTGAATATTTTGGAAAAGAGTCTTTTTGTAGATGTATTTTCAACAATTGGTCTATTATATATAATGTTTATTGCCGGATTGGAATTGGATTTAAACGAGTTTAAGGCTACTAAAAACAAAAGTCTGCTATTCGGATTTCTTACTTTTTCAATACCGCTATCAATTGGTTTTCCCGTTTGTTATTATTTATTAGGCTTTGATATCAATGCAAGCCTTCTTACCGCCAGTATGTTCGCTACCCACACCCTAGTTACTTACCCAATAGTGAGCAAGCTTGGAGTATCAAAAAATATTGCTGTTGCCATTACCGTTGGAGGTACAATTTTAACAGATACAGCCGTACTTATTATGTTGGCCGTAATTTTAGGATCTCATAACGGCGGACTTACACAGGAATTTTGGATTCGTTTGGGTGTATCTCTTGTATTGTTTTCCGCATTTATGTTTCTTGTAATTCCAAGAATTGCAAGATGGTTTTTTAGAACCCTGGAAAGTGAAAAGTATTCACACTATATCTTTGTGCTTTCAGTTGTATTCTTTTCAGCCTTCCTTGCAGAGCTCGCTGGTTTAGAATCCATAATAGGAGCTTTTGTCGCAGGTCTGGCACTAAATAAGCTAATCCCCCACTCCTCTCCCTTAATGAACCGAATTGAATACATTGGAAACTCCTTATTTATTCCTTTCTTTCTAATTAGCGTTGGGATGATTGTTGATGTTAGTGTTATTATGAGCGGCCCAATGGCACTAATAATCGCAGGAACATTAACAGTAGTTGCAATTTTCGGGAAATGGTTAGCAGCTTTTTTTACACAATTAGTTTTTGGTTTCTCAAAAGGGCAACGAAAACTGATTTTTGGTTTAAGTAGCGCACATGCCGCCGCCACTTTAGCTGTGATTTTAGTAGGTTTTAAAGCAGGAATCCTCGATAGCAATATTCTAAATGGCACGGTGGTTCTAATTCTCGTAACTTGTATTATTGCTTCTTTCGCAACGGAAAGTGCTGCTAAGATGATCATTCAAGAATCTGATGGTGAGGATCAGCTGGTGATAAGTTCTGGTTTAAATAAAGAGCATATTCTTATTCCTATTGCGAATATGATAAACATCGATAAGATACTTGAATTTGCAGTTCTGGTGAAAGAAAAGAAATCTGTTAATCCACTCTCAATTCTAACGGTGGTTCCTAATACTGATGAAGCAGAAAAAACGATTGTCAAGGCCAAACAAGGTCTGGAACGATTTATTACGGAAACAGCCGCTTCTGATACTAATGCAAATGTAATTGCAACAATTGATCATAATGCTGCTAGTGGAATATCGCGTACCGCAAAAGAAATAATGGCTGATCTCATTTTATTAGGATGGCCACAGAAAACAGGATTTTTAGATAAGTTGATAGGTGATAAAATGGAAAGTATTCTTGAGAATACAGAAAAAACACTTTTTATCTGTGATTTCCAGATTCCTCTCGTAGACCACAAAAGACTGTTTCTGATAGTTCCGCCAAATGCAGAGTTTGAAGAAGGATTTCCTATTTGGGTGAATAAAATCTCAAAGTTATCATTGGAATTATCAATTCCTATTACTTTGAATTGCACTGAAGAAACTCGTGAAGCTCTTCTGAAATTTGCCAAAAGCAATAAGATTACTTTGACACTGAATTTTCATCCTTTCAAGGATTGGGAAGATTTCTCTATGCTATCTACTCAAATGATGGACACAGATTTCATTATATTGATATCTTCAAGACGAGGCTTTGTATCTCATTATGGCTATTTAGACAGAATACCAGCAAAACTTGAAAAACGTTTTCCAAATAGAAGTAAGATGGTAATATATCCTCAGTAAGTAATGGATTTCCTTTCTGCTAATTGAATCCTGATTATTTTCCGGAATCTTCCAAAGCTATCTACAGGTGAATGACATAAATCATTTGAATATTACGTCTGAAGTAATAAGTTTGAAAATCATAAATAATTTGATTTTTTAAACTTTATATCATGGCTGCAATCAACAAAAAAACAATAATAATTACAGGCGGAGCAGGTGGAATTGGCACCTCTTGCGCGCAAGCTTTAAAAGAATATAAACTTGTTATTACCGACTACGCAAATAAGGATGTTGTTAAGGCTGTAGAGAAATTGTCTTCTGAAGGTTTTGATGCCGTAGGTATTGCCTGCGATATTACCAAAAAAGACGAAGTTGAAAAACTCATGCAGTTTTCATTAAAACAAGGGAATTTTGGTGGTATTATTCATACTGCAGGAGTAAGCGGCAGCGGACAAAACATTAAAAAAGTATTCGATATTGATTTAGTGGGGACCGATATTATTATTGATGCCTTTTATAAAATAGCAACAAAAGATTCTGTCCTGGTATTGTTCTCTTCCATTATGGGACATACAATTCCGCCAAATACAGAATATGATGCAGCTTTATTAAGTCCACAAAGTGAAAATTCATTTTCAACCGTAGCAAAATTTGTCAAT
>CAJDWD010000096.1_pt1 | contig 10513 bp, 9 predicted proteins | sample 7391451 | NCBI WGS metagenome assembly CAJDWD01 (sample SAMEA7055716, study PRJEB34461) | soil metagenome | biome: terrestrial ecosystem; feature: Peninsula; material: soil | place: Antarctica | collected 2016
AAAATCGACTGTCAATAGTATTTGGATAATTAGTAAGTGAAAAACTTATAACTCTATCTGAATTGTTATCAATTGTGGCATAAAAATCTCTAGAAATTAAAGTATCATCCTCATACACTAATACCTTAATGGTATTGAAAATATATTGTTGTCCATCAATAGTAACAGAAATATATGATTTTACCATTTCAGTGTCATCATCTTTGTTACACGAAATCATTGAACAAAAAATTAGAGCTATTAATGTAAAATATAATATCCTTTTCATTATTTTAATTTTTTAAAAATAATGTTTCTAATATTTTATTCTCCCATAGCAGCCGACACTGCAGCAGAAAGTCTTTTGTAAGTTCCGTTTTCTAATCGCTCGCGGATTGCTGAAAAAGCCTCCAAAGTCTCTTGAATATCATCCATATCGTGTGTAGCCGTCGGAATCATTCTTAAGAGAATCAATCCTTTCGGGATTACAGGATAAACAACAATAGAGCAGAAAATTCCGTGGTTTTCACGAAGATCTTTTACAAGAGCCATCGCTTCTGGAATACTTCCTTTTAAATAAACAGGAGTAACGCAACTTTGAGTTGTTCCAAGATCGAAACCTCTTTCACGCAGTCCGCCTTGTAGCGCATTTACGTTTTCCCAAAGTTTTTCTTTTAGTTCAGGCATGGTGCGAATCATATCCAAACGTTTTAATGCTCCTTCTACCAACTGCATTTGCAATGATTTTGCAAACATTTGTGAACGTAGATTGTATTTTAGGTAATTCATTATTTCTTCATCACCTGCAATAAAAGCTCCAGTGCTTGCCATTGATTTTGCAAATGTTGCAAAATAAACATCTATTCCATCTTGCACACCTTGCTCCTCTCCTGCTCCCGCACCCGTTTTACCTAGTGTTCCGAAACCGTGGGCATCATCCACGAAAAAACGGAAATTGTATTTTTTCTTAAGATCAATAATTTCTCTTAATCTTCCTTGTTCTCCACGCATTCCGAATACACCTTCAGAAATAAGCAGAATTCCACCGCCAGTTTTTTCAGCAACTTTTGTGGCACGTTGAAGATTCTTTTCGATACTTTCCATATCGTTGTGCTTATACGTGAATCGCTGACCTAAGTGAAGGCGAACCCCGTCAATAATACAAGCGTGTGCGTCAACATCATAAACAATTACATCGTCTTTTGAAACGAGTGCATCAATTGTAGAAACCATCCCTTGATAACCAAAATTCAATAAGTAGGCTGCTTCCTTACTTACAAAAGCTGCAAGTTCTCGTTGCAATTGTTCATGAAGCTCCGTATGACCACTCATCATTCTAGCGCCCATTGGATATGCAGAACCCCATTTTGCTCCTGCTTCCGCATCTACCTTTCTCACTTCAGGGTGGTTTGCAAGACCCAAGTAATCATTGATACTCCAAGTGACAACAGTTTTGCCCTTAAATATCATTTTATTAGAAATTGGACCTTCCAGTTTTGGGAAAACAAAATAGCCTTCCGCTTGTTCAGCCCATTTTCCCAACGGACCTTTATCTTTATAGATTTTATCGAATAAATCTCTCATTAAGTTTCTTGTTAAAATATTGGGACAAAATTAATTAAATTATCATCAAATTCTAGGTTTTCAGCTTGAGATTTCTGTTTTTGAATTCTTTTCACAATGAAAAATCCCGAAAATTATAGCTTTCGGGATTTAGAATAATATTCATACTCAGAATTTCATTTTATATATTCAATCTTTTGAATTTCGGCAGTTTCGGAATCAAAGAAACCTTGTTGGCTCATCCATTCATCGTTGTAAATTTTACTCATATATCTTGAACCGTGGTCGGGAAAAATAACGACTATATTACTATCTTCACTAAATTCACCTTCTTCTTCCAGTTGTTTTAAACCTTGCATTGCAGCACCGCTTGTATAACCTACAAAAAGCCCTTCAGTTTTGGCAAGTTCACGGGCTGTATGCGCACTACTTTCATCCGTAACTTTTTCAAACTTATCGATTATATCGAAATCTGTTGCCGTTGGAATTAAATTTTTTCCAAGTCCTTCAATTCTATAAGGATATATTTCATTGGCATCAAACTCGTGTGTTTCATGATATTTCTGAAGAACTGAGCCATAAGCATCAATTCCTATTACTCTTATATTTGGATTTTTTTCTTTTAAGAAACGGGCCGTACCAGAAATTGTTCCTCCGGTTCCGCTGCAAGCAACCAAATGCGTGATTTGTCCAGCTGTCTGTTCCCAGATTTCAGGACCAGTTGAATGATAATGAGCATCTACATTCAACTCATTAAAATATTGATTGATGTAAACTGAACCTTTAACTTCGCTATGAAGTTTTTTAGCTACTTCGTAATAAGATCGTGGATCATCTGCACTAACGTGTGCTGGGCATACATAAACTTTAGCACCCATTGTTTTCAACATATCAATCTTGTCTGCTGATGACTTCGAGCTAACTGCCAAAATGCAGTCATAACCTTTAATAATGCTTACCATTGCAAGACTAAAGCCTGTATTTCCACTGGTAGTTTCAATTATGGTATCGCCAGGTTTCAGAATTCCTTTTCTTTCAGCATCTTCAATGATGTAAAGTGCAATTCGGTCTTTAGTAGAGTGCCCTGGATTGAACGCTTCAACTTTTGCGAAATAATTACCCTTCATTTTCTGGGTAATTCTGTTAAGCTTTATTAACGGTGTGTTACCAATTAGTTCCAACACACTATTGTGGGCTTTTATTTCTTCTTTCATAAAGGTGAGAGTTCGTTATAAAAAGTAATGAATTCCAAAACAGAATTTATCAACCGTACAAAGGTACGGAATTATTTTAATTACTCTTTAATTCCTTCTAAATCCAATAAAAATGCATAATCCATAGCTACTTCTTTTAAAGCTTCAAATCTCCCCGAAGCACCGCCATGACCAGCATCCATATTAGTATGCATTAAAAGAACATTAGAGTCAGTTTTTAAATCTCTAAGCTTTGCAACCCACTTTGCAGGTTCATAATACTGTACTTGACTGTCATGTAACCCAGTGGTAACAAGCATATTCGGATATGTTTTAGCTTCCACATTATCATACGGTGAATAACTTTTAATATAATTATAATATTCCAAGTTATTGGGGTTTCCCCATTCATCATATTCCCCTGTAGTTAAAGGAATTGTATCGTCTAGCATAGTAGTTAAAACATCCACAAAAGGCACTGAAGCAAGTACTCCGTTGTAAATTTCAGGAGCCATATTTATAATTGCACCCATCAATAGTCCTCCAGCTGAACCACCAGAAGCGTAAAGATGTTCTTTGGAAGTATATCCTTCAGCAATCAAATATTTTGAAGCATCAATAAAATCGGTGAATGTATTTTTCTTGTGAAGTAATTTTCCGTCTTCATACCATTGTCTTCCCATATATTCCCCACCGCGAACGTGAGCAATTACAAAAATAAATCCGCGATCTAAAAGACTTAATCTAACCGTTGAAAAATAGGGGTCGATTGTGGCTCCGTAAGAACCGTAACCATAAATGAGTAAAGGATTCGATCCATCTTTCTTAATACCCTTCCTATATATTACAGACATTGGAATTTTCGTTCCGTCTCCGGCTGTAGCCCATAGACGCTCCGTTTTATAGTTGTCCTTATCAAAATTACCTCCCAAAACCTCTGTTTGCTTTAGCAAGGTTTTCTCCTTGGTTTCCATATTGAAATCAAGAACTGAAGCCGGAGTATTCAAGGAATTATATCCGTAACGAAGAATCTTAGTATCAAATTCTGGATTTTGAGTTGCAAAAGCTGTGTAAGTTTCATTATCAAAAGGAAGATAATAATCCTCACTTCCCTCCCACTTCTTTATTCTAATTTTAGTAAGACCATCGTTTCGTTCACTTACTACCAAGAAATCTTTAAAAATATCTATGTCTTCCAGCAAAACATCGGTTCTATGTGGAATCATATCTACCCAATTTTCTTTGGAAGTCTTGTCTTCCGAAGTTTTCATCAGCTTAAAATTGAGTGCTTTGTCTTTATTGGTCAACACATACCAATTATTTCCATAATGTGAAACACTATATTCCAATCCTCTTTCCCTCGGTTGAAATACTTTGAATGTCCCAGTTGGATTGTCTGCATCTAAGAATCGATATTCAGAAGTAAGTGTACTATACGAGCCTATTACAATATATTTTTTAGATTTTGTTTTATAGACATAAGTACCAAAAGTATCGTCCTCTTCGGTATAAATTAATTTATCTTCAATTGGATCTGTTCCCAAAGTATGACGATAGATTTTATCTGCACGAAGGGTTTTTTCATCTTTCCTAGTATAGAACAGCGTTTTATTGTCGCTTCCCCAAGTTGCACTTCCAGTAGTATTTGGAATCTTTTCTGGATAGATTTCTCCTGTTTCGAGGTTTTTTATAAAGATGTCGTATTTTCTTCGGCTTAAAGTATCTACCCCGAAGGAGATTAGTTTATTGTCTTCAGTGACGCTTAAGCCTGAAAGATTATAAAAAGAATGCCCTTTCGCCATTTCATTCACATCAAAAAGAATTTCCTCTTTTGCGTCTAATGAACTTTTTTTTCTAGTATAAATGGGGTAATCTTTTCCAGTTTCATAACGAGTTACGTAAAAATAACCATTCAATTTATAAGGAACGGATTCATCATTTTCCTTAATTCTTGCCTTCATCTCCTCAAAAAGATCTTCCTTAAATTTTTTAGTATGCGCGGTCTTTGCCTCGTAATACTCGTTTTCCTTATTTAAGTAATCAATAACTTTTTCGTCTTCGGGATCGTTAAGCCAGTAATAGTCATCTATGCGAACATCATTGTGAGCTTTTAATTCCTTTGCTACTTTTTGGGCTTTTGGGGGAGTAATTTTCATAATTTTATTTGAAGTTTCCTGCGCATTTATTGAAGTGGCGAAAATAAGACAAGCAATTGAAAGGAATGGCAATTTTTTCATAAAGAAGAGTTTTTAAATAGGAGCACAAAGTAGTAATTTTGCGTTGAACTAAAATGTAAATAAAATGGATTTAATGGGAATGATGGGTAAATTAAAAGAAACCCAAGAAAAAGTAGAAGCTACAAAAAAACGAATGGATACAGTCCTTATCGACGAAGCTAGCAGTGATGGACTTTTAAAAATAACGATCACGGCCAACAGAGTAATAAAAACTATCGATATTGATGATAGCTTGTTGGAAGATAAAGAGCAATTGGAAGATTATTTAATTCTTGCGTTAAACAAGGCTATTCAAAAAGCAACAGACATCCACGAAACTGAAGTTGCTGCAGTTGCCAAGGAAGGAATGCCAAACATTCCGGGAATGGATATGTTTAAATAATTAATACTAAAGTTTTTATGAAATAATGTTTTTGACGATATTGCATATATCATAGTATTAACTCTAAAATATTTAAATATGTTTGAACTAAAGAAAAGCGGTGAAAAATTTCACTTTGTACTAAAAGCTGCAAACGGACAAGTAATTCTATCCAGCCAAATGTATGCTTCAAAAGCATCTGCAATGAATGGGATTGAATCTATCCAAAAAAATTGTGGAAAAGACGATAGTTTTGAAATGAAAACTGCTAAAAACGGTAAAATTCATTTTAATGTTAAAGCTACAAATGGCCAGATTATTGGCAGTAGCCAAATGTACGCTGCAGAAAGCGGCGCAAAAAACGGAATTGAATCTGTTCGTAAAAATGCGCCTGGAGCTTCTGTTAAAGAAGTTTAATAAAATATCCTTTTTCAGAAAAAATTCCTCGGACTTGCGAGGAATTTTTTTTGTTCTTAAACCGTTCATAAATTCCAAAATAAACCAATATAAATACCGATGGCACTTCAAGATAAAATTACGCAAATTTGGGTGAAAACCACTGGGAGGAAAATTAATCCCGAAGAGTTTGAATGGTTAATTGGGCCAGTCGGAAATACTGACATAATTAAAGACAAATTTTTTATAAACCTGGCGGAAAAGGAAAATTTAGAAATCTTAAGAAATCTCCCTAATTTTGGACTTCTTGAAAATATTGAACAACTAGGAATTAAAGATGAGGATAAAAGATTATTAAATCCAAAAGTATCAGATTTCTATGAAAACACTTCCAAACTTGCCTTTAAGTTCAATGGACACCGCTAAAGGATTTAAAAGCGAAATCATAAAGCTTAAAGATAAAAATACGAAGGAAACAAAATGGACCATTTGGTATCGGATCATAAAAAGCACCAATGATGTAATATATTCGGGTATATATACAACGTGTGAAAATCCAAATTATAAAAACCCGCTTTTGAAAGTTATATTTCCTTTGCCCAACGGAAATGCTTCGGTAATTATGACCCATAAAATTGAAAAAGATGGTTCTCTAATCCTCTCTTCAGACGGAAAAAAGTTTGGAGATAATGGATTCTATTTTACATTGACTAATCATAACGGTGAATATTGGGCTAGATTTGTAAAATCTATGCACGAGTGGATTCGTGTTTACGAAGATGAAGAAAATGTGTTGAGGGCTGACCACAACTTAAATTTTTACGGAATACGTTTTTTGAACCTACATTATAAAATGACTTTAAGAAAAACGTAATAAACATCTCAGATTGACAAATGAATAAATCGAGAAAGATCAAATTTTAGATAAACAAATACCTAATCCCAAACTCATTGAATGGAATTACTAAACAATTGGCGAATCATTATTCTGCTTTGTCTCACTCTTGGCCTAGCTCCTTTCTTCCCTGAACCACATATATGGGGGAAATTGAAATGGATTGTTGGCGGTGCCGAGGGAATGCAAGCCGAAGATTGGTTTGATGTTTTACTTCACGGTTTTCCTTTCCTATTATTACTTAGACTGCTGATTGTTAATATTATCAAACTAAAAAAGGAATAACTTTTCCTTAAATTCATCTAACCGAATAGTCTAGCATACAATTTCACGTTGGAAAACACACTCAATTTTGCTACTTTTGCAAATATAAAATTCAAGAAAATGCAGACAGACCCAAAGACAAACAGCGAGATATCTTTTGACGATTTTAAAGAAACCGTTCTAAATGATTATAAGATAGCAGTTACCAGCCGCGAATGTAGTTTGTTGGGTCGTCGTGAAGTATTAACTGGAAAGGCAAAGTTTGGAATTTTTGGTGACGGAAAAGAAGTGCCGCAATTAGCTTGGGCCAAAGCCTTCCAGAATGGCGATTGGCGTAGTGGATATTACCGTGACCAAACCTTTATGATGGCTATTGGGAAATTGACTATTCAGCAGTTTTTCGCAGGTCTTTATGGACATACTGATATTACTGCAGATCCAATGAGTGCCGGAAGACAGATGGGAGGCCACTTTGCTACCCACAGTCTAAATGAAGATGGCAGTTGGAAAAATCTTACTGAGCAAAAAAACAGCAGCCCAGATATTTCACCCACAGCTGGGCAAATGCCAAGACTTTTAGGATTAGCACAAGCATCAAAAATCTTCAGGAGAGTAAAAGGCTTAGAAGATAAAACCAATTTCTCTGATAAAGGAAACGAAGTTGCTTGGGGAACCATTGGAAATGCCAGTACCAGCGAAGGTCTTTTTTGGGAAACCATAAATGCTGCTGGAGTATTACAAGTTCCAATGGTGATGAGCGTTTGGGATGATGAATATGGAATTTCCGTTCACGCAAAATATCAAACTACAAAAGAAAATATTTCTGAAATATTAAAAGGTTTCCAACGCAATGAAGACGAAAACGGATATGAAATTATTCGCGTAAAAGGTTGGGATTACCCGGAACTTATAGATGTTTACAATCGTGCTTCAAAAATTGCTCGAGAAGAACACGTCCCCGTTCTTATACACGTACAGGAGTTAACACAACCACAAGGCCATAGTACCAGTGGGTCGCATGAACGTTATAAAAGTAAGGATCGTCTTGGTTGGGAAGCAGAAAATGACTGTAACGTAAAAATGCGTGAGTGGATGATAGCAAGTGATATTGCCACAGAAGAAGCACTTACTGAATTAGAAAAAGAAATAAAGAAAAAAGTCCGCGACGGAAAAAAAGCGGCTTGGGAAGCATTTATTGCTCCTCAGAAAAAAGAACAAGAAGAAGCCGTTTTATTGCTTGGTAATTTAGCAGAAAACAGTGCGAACAAAATTTTCATTGAAAAAATAAAGAACGAACTCGCCGCAAATAAAGAACCTATGCGAAGAGATATTATTGCATCTGCTAGAAAAGCACTGCGATATGTTGTTGGCGAGAATTATACTGAAAAGATACAACTTCAGGACTGGATTACTAATTATTTTGAATTGATCCAGCCAAAATTTAGTGCACATCTCTATTCCGAAGAGAAAGAGAATGCTAAAACTGTTGAAGAAGTTCTTCCCTCTTACGCTGATGATGCCGAAGAAGTGGATGGCCGTGTAGTGCTAAGAGATAACTTTGATACCATCTTTGAAAAGCATCCAGATGTTTTGATCTTTGGGGAAGATAGCGGTGCTATTGGCGATGTAAATCAAGGTCTTGAAGGAATGCAAGAAAAGTACGGTAAGTTAAGAGTTGCCGATGCTGGAATCCGTGAAGCAACTATTCTCGGTCAGGGAATCGGGATGGCAATGCGGGGATTACGACCCATTGCTGAAATTCAATATTTGGATTATATATTGTACGCTCTCCAAATTATGAGTGATGATTTGGTGACTATTCGTTACAGAACTAACGGCACTCAAAAAGCACCATTGATCGTGCGTACACGTGGTCACAGATTGGAAGGAATATGGCACAGCGGCTCACAAATGGGCGGTCTAATCCATTTGTTGCGTGGAATGTACATTCTTGTACCAAGAGATATGACGAAAGCAGCTGGTTTTTATAATACTTTGCTAGAAACTGACGAACCAGCTTTGGTAATTGAATGTTTGAATGGTTACCGTTTGAAAGAGAAAATGCCAAGTAATCTTGGGGAATTTAGAACACCTATCGGCGTTGTAGAAACCATAAAAGAAGGAAAAGACATTACACTAGTTTCCTACGGAAGTACTTTAAGGATTGTTGAAGAAGCAGCAAAAGAATTGCAAAAAGCAGGAATTGATGCAGAAGTGATCGATGTGCAAAGCTTACTTCCTCTAGATCTTAACCACGATATGGTGAAAAGCGTTGCAAAAACCAATAGACTTCTGGTTATAGACGAAGACGTTCCGGGTGGAGCGTCAGCTTATATCTTGAATAAAATTGTGGAAGAACAAGGAGGTTATAAATATATGGATAGCAAACCGCAAACACTTTCGGCTAAAGATCACCGTCCGCCTTATGGGACCGATGGAGATTATTTCAGCAAGCCTTCGGTGGAAGATGTTTATGAAAAAGTTTATGAAATTATGCACGAAGCAAATCCTTCGAAGTTTCCAAAATTAAGATAATAACTCAATTTCAGCTTTATTCAATAAAAATTTACAATTGTTGTGATATTTATTCTACATTAGCAATTCAAACAATAATAAAAACAAGTTTATGTCATTCATCAGCCTAAATAATAATAATAATAATAACGAGCTGCCGTAACGAAACTTGTCGCGATATATATAGCCCGTCAGGTTTTTTACCTGGCGGGCTTTTTTTTTGCATTCCTGCGAAAGCAGGAATCCCAAGAGTGGGCTTTGGGAATCGACTGAAAGAAATAAAAGATTAACTAAACTTTATACTAATCGACGTACGGGCGACTCGCGAGTCGCCCCTACCAAAATAACCAATATTATGTGTGGAATTGTATGTGCATTCGATCTAAAAAGGCCATCTGAAGAACTTAGGCCACAATTATTAACCATGGCAAAACGCCTCAGACACCGTGGCCCAGATTGGAGCGGGATTTTCAGCAATAAAAATGCTATTATGGCACACGAACGCTTGGCCATTGTAGATCCAACTTCGGGGAAACAACCATTATTTTCAGAGGATAAAAAACTGGTTTTAGCTGCCAATGGCGAAATTTATAATCATTTAGAACTTCGCAAACAGTTTGAAGGAAAATATAACTTCCAAACAAAAAGCGACTGTGAAGTTATCTTAGCATTATATAAAGAAAAAGGCCCTACATTTTTGGACGAACTTAACGGAATCTTTGGTTTTGCGCTATATGATGTCGACACAAACGAGTATTTTATTGCTCGTGATCATATGGGCATCATCCCACTTTATATGGGTTGGGACAAAGACGGTACTTTTTATGTTGCAAGCGAATTAAAAGCTTTAGAAGGTTTCTGTACAAAAATAGAACTCTTCCCTCCTGGCCACTACCTGCACAGTAGCGATGGACAACTAAAACGATGGTGGACCCGCGATTGGATGGAATTTAATACCGTTGAAGGAAATGAAACAAGTATTGAAGATTTAAGAAATGCATTAGATGCCGCAGTAAAAAGACAATTGATGAGTGATGTACCTTATGGCGTACTATTATCTGGTGGTTTAGATTCTTCCATCACTTCAGCCCTAGCTAAAAAATATGCCGAT
>CAJDWD010000045.1_pt1 | contig 10510 bp, 10 predicted proteins | sample 7391451 | NCBI WGS metagenome assembly CAJDWD01 (sample SAMEA7055716, study PRJEB34461) | soil metagenome | biome: terrestrial ecosystem; feature: Peninsula; material: soil | place: Antarctica | collected 2016
AGAGTGTTTATTGATACTTGGGGAACTGGCGGATGGCAGCTTACTCTTGATACAAATTATACAGCTGGTGCACCAGAATATACCTATAGTAACGTGGTGGAAATATGGGATGATTCATATCCTTTTGGCGATATGGCAAATTTACAGCCAGTAGAAACATTTAATGTTGAAATTCCTGAAGGAGTGCAGTCTTCACATCTGCGAGTTTCAAACACTGGTCATAATTGGGGTGGAAACAACTCCGGCAATGCAGCCGAATTCTTTAATGCAACCCATTATATTGATGTTAACGGTACCCAAACATTTACACAACATTTGTGGAACCAATGTAATCCAAACCCAGATAATTGTACTGGACAACAAGGTACTTGGCAGTATAATAGAGCAGGCTGGTGTCCGGGTGCTATTTCACCACCAAATATTTATGATTTAACATCGTATGCTGGCACTACTATCGATCTTGATTACCGTTTCCATCCTAGTTATAAGGATTTTTGCCATCCCAGTAACCCTGCTTGTATTTCCGGACAAACTTGCGCTGACTGTAATGATGGTTCAAATCCCATCTATTATGTTGATACACATATTATTAATCAAAGTAACAATCCGATGGTTTATGGTAATACACTTGGTGTAAAAATTATAGATAACACTGAGGTTTATGATATTACAGTTTACCCAAATCCATCTAAAGGTATTTTTAAAATTAAAACGGCATATCCTGAATCCACAACTAATATGACCATCAATACTGTGGAAGGGAAATCGGTTAAATCCTATTATTTTGGATCAGCTTCTGAGTTGAACGATTATTCGTTTGATGTTTCTAATCTTTCAAAAGGAGTTTATTTTATAAACATTGAAAACTCTTATGGAACCGGTGTGAAAAGAATTATTTTAGAGTAGGAAAATCTATTACATACATTCTAAAAAGGTTATTTTTGAAACTCAAGAACAACCTTTTTTTATGTTTTATTTTGTGAAATTTAAGTTGATTTGCGATCTGGAAAGGCATTCTTTACTGCTTTTCTTCCTTCTATTTATTGGATATGGTTTTTATGGGGAATTGTCCGCACAACAAACCGAAATTGTAAATTTTCTTAAGATTGAAGCCTTTATAGAACCCAATGCTACTGAAAAGGAAGTGAAAGCTCATTTTGTTGCCACTTTTGAAGTTTTGAAACAAACCGATTCCATATTTATGGATGCGGTAAATATTTCAACAGAAGAAATTAATACGAAAAATTTCAGCATAACGGCTGCTGATACCAAGTTGTGGTTTGTTGGAGATTTTGAAAAAGGAAAGATTTACAAAGCAGATTTTTGGTATAGTGTAAAACCAAAGCAAACCTTATATTTCTTCGGAAATGAAATCTGGACTCAAGGACAGGGTAAATACACTTCACATTGGTTACCAAGTATTGACGATATCAACGATAAAATTGAATTCGACTTAACTATAATTTCTTCCCCAGATAAAATGGTGATTTCAAATGGGAGATTGTTGAAGGTTGAGAGAAATGACGAAAAAAAATATTGGCACTTTGATATGAAAGAACCGATGTCAAGCTACTTGGTAGCTTTCGCCATTGGTGATTATAATAAAAAAGAACTCGTTTCAAATTCTGGAATTCCAATTGAATTGTACTTTAAACCGTCAGATTCCTTAAAGGTAGAGCCTACATATCGTTATAGCAAACAGATTTTCGATTTTTTGGAAACTGAAATCGGAGTTCCATATCCTTGGCAAAATTACAAGCAAGTTCCCGTTCGCGACTTTTTATATGCTGGAATGGAAAATACTACTGCAACGTTTTTTTCTGAAGCTTTTATGGTTGATTCCATTGGATTTAACGACCGAAATTATGTAAATGTAAACTCCCACGAGCTGGCCCATCAATGGTTTGGAAATTTGATAACAGAAAAAGCGAATGAAGATCATTGGCTACAGGAAGGTTTCGCGACTTATTACGCATTGTTGGCGAATCACTATTAAATGCGAAAGCGAGTTCGCTTACTTTCTATCAAAAAGGAGCTTGGGCACTTCATATTTTAAGAGAGCAAATTGGGGGTGAGGCTTTTAAAACTTCCATTAAAAGCTATTTGGAGAAATATAAATTCCAAAATGTTTCGAATGAAGATTTTTTAAATGAAGTGAGAGCTGCTTCTGAAACTGATATTTCAGCATTTGAAAAAGATTGGTTGCAACAAAGTGCTTTTAGATGCATATCAATCCTTGTTAAAATCACCATTTATAAGAAGCTACTTTGATGTTTCCGCGCTTCGGGCAACTCCTTTGGCCAGTAAAAAACTTCAATTGAAAACGGCACTTACCTTCCCGAATGATTTTATTGGGCAGGAAGCGGTTTACCAATTGATTGAGGAACCTATTTCTGAAACTCTTTCGCTTTATAAAAACGCTTTCGAAAGTAACAATCTGTATGTTCGTCAGGCAGTGGCACTTTCCCTGCAAACAATTCCAAAGAAACTTCAAAAGGAATATGAAAGCTTGCTTAATGATGATTCCTATGTAACGAAGGAGGCTGCTTTGCATCAATTATATATGCAGTTCCCTGATAAAAGAACCGAATATCTTAACAAAACAAAAGGTATTGAAGGATTTCAGAATAAAAACATTCGTCAGTTATGGCTTGCTTTGGCTTTGATTACGGAAGGTTATGATAATTCTGAAAAGCTAAATTATCTAATTGAATTAAAAAACTACACGGCAACCGATTATAGTTTTGAAATCCGCGAAAAATCATTTGAATATGTAGATCAGCTTAACTTATGGGATATTGAAACCCTTAAAAATTTAATAGAGGCCTGTGTGCATCCTAATTGGCGGTTTGCGAAAACTTCAAAAGAACTGCTAAATAATGTACTTAGCAATAAAGAACTCCACGAGCAAGTAAAGGTTTTAGGGAAGCAAGTTTCAGAAAAAGCTGCTAATTACATAAATTCAATTTTGAAGGAATGAAAGCATTGGTAATATCTGGTGGAGGGAGTAAGGGTGCATTTGCAGGTGGAGTGGCCCAGTATTTAATTCAAGATCTGCATCACGATTACGATCTTTTTGTGGGAACCTCAACGGGTAGTTTGCTCATTTCTCATTTGGCCCTAAACGAGGTGGAAAAAATAAAAGAAGTCTTCACCTCAGTAAACCAAAAAAGTATCTTTAATAGCTGTCCCTTTGTGATTAAGGAGGATAAATTTGGGGGGAAGCAGATTGCAATAGATCATTACACTGTTATTAGGAATTTTTTGAAAGGCAAAAAAACTTTCGGTGAAAGTTTAAATCTTAGAAAGCTTATCGGTAAAACATTTACCGAAAAAGAGTTTAATACTTTAAAAAACTCCAAAAAAGAGGTGGTCGTTACGGTGTCTAATCTATCCTTAAACCAAGTAGAGTATAAATCGGTCAATGACTTTGAGTATGAAGATTTTCTGGATTGGATTTGGATTTCTTCAAACTTTACTCCATTTATGAGTTTAGTAAAAAAGGACGGCTGCGAATATGCGGATGGAGGTTTTGGAAGTATGGTTCCTATTGAAGAAGCCATTAATCGTGGGGCAACCTCTGTTGATGTTATTGTTTTAGAAACGGAGGTTACGTATTACAATCGTCTGCCATCAAGAAATGTGTTTTCGCTTCTTACAAATATGCATAGCTATATGGCAGATCGTATTGAAAAGCAGAATATTCGAATCGGAAAATATGTAGCTGCCAATAAAGATGTCATTATAAACCTTTATTATACACCGACAGTTTTAACTACTAATTCTTTAATTTTTGATAAAGAAATGATGAGTATTTGGTGGGAGCGTGGTTATGGATATGCTCATCAAAAAAATGAAAAATTGAATGAAATTCGAACTAAAATTGATTGAGCTATAATTTTTTGGTTCGAGATTCTAATTTATAAAATAGGTTTCTGCATATTCTCAAAGAGGGGGTATTCCCCCTTTATCTAGAGTGTTTTCCCTGTATTTCCATAATTAGCTTTCATTAAGTGATTAAAAATCAGGTTTCTTCGCTTATCTTCACGGAAGATTACAAATTGCAAACTTTTAGTTTTCTCCTTTTGTTATCACATTTATAGTAGTATTAATCCTCAACCTTAAAACCAATTATTATGAGAACAAAACTAATCAGCCCATTATTGTTTTTAATTTTTATCTATTTAACTTTTATTAGTTGCCTAGAATCAACGGGTACTGCCGATCCTGGTCCAGTTAAACCACCAAAGGAGATAATTTCTGTAGAGCGAGCATCAGAAATGTATGAAAGTTATAGTTCGCGCCGAGTTCCTATTATTAAAAAGTATGAAGACAGCGTTGTTTCAGATACTACTCCATTTACCCCAACACGTTATGCTGAGTATGATTTGGAAACTATAAAACAGTATGTAGCCTATGTAGAATTTCAAGCTAAACAAGCGAAAGTAGATGTAAAAACCTTACGATTTTATCTTTCAAATTATCCGAATAGTGAGAAATTTTCTAACGGAGATAAAGTGAGATATCCTAGAAGAAACAGTTTTTTTGTTCTTCCAACTATGGAATATAACGGAGAAAATGTTGGGTTTTCAATAGAGGAGATTGACGGAAAATATACAGCGGTACCCATTAACAATCAGGCGAGCACGAATAGAAAAGGTCAAGAAAAAGGCGAAACTGACTCTAAGGGACAATTAAATAAAGCTGGTTTCTTTATGTCTACAAGCACAGCAATTCAAGGCGGAGGGACAACCAGCTTGATTTTAAATGACGGACAAATGGTGCCACCACCGGGCTATAATGATTTTGGCAACAATAATTAAAGCAGGTTTTTTTGGAAACAATTTTAACTATCTTGGAAAATACATTTATGGCCTTATACTTAGTCGTATTTGTAGTATCGATTTATAAATTTCCACTATATAAGGATAGCTCTTTAAGGTTAATACCTGTTATTTTGTTTTTCACATTGGCCACAGAATTCATAGGAGGATATATAAAGTATGATCTTGGAGAAGCTTTTTCTAATATCATTCTCTTTAATATTTATTATTTAATTTATTTCTCTCTCTTTTTATACGTTTTTATGAGGCTTATAGAGGGGAAAAGATTTAAGTGGTATATTAAAATATGCATAATCATTTTTTGGATATTTTATATAAGTGATCTCGTATTTACTGACATTTTTACGCAATCTTTCACTCGATCATATTTTACGGGCGCGAGTGGTTTGATTTTCTGTATCATTTTATATTACATAAATATCTTACAATCTTCCTTAGTGCTTGTAGTAAAAAACGATCTTTTATTTTGGATTAGCGTTGGATTGTTTTTATTTTTTGTTGGGTATATTCCTATTAAAATAATCAAAAGTTGGTATTTTTATTTTCAAATGGAAAGTTTTTTTCAAATATTATTACTAATTCAGTTTTCACTTATAGTAGTTATGTATTCATTTTTTCTGATAGGTTTCTTATGGATGAAAAAGAGATAATAATAATAACTGCAATTGCCATTCCAGTAACATTAGTCGTTATTCTTATTATTCTATTTAGTGTTTTTACCCGAAGAAAAAACAGGTTTTTGCAAGAGCAGGAAAATGCAAAGAAAGCTTACGATAGAGGCTTGGCTGAATCTCAAATAGAAATACGGGAGCAAACGCTTCGGAATATAAGTTGGGAGTTGCACGATAATATAGGCCAATTGATGACTCTAGCCAAAATACAAGCACAGATGGCTATAGAAAAGCCAGAATTAATCTCTGAGGTTTGTGAAACAATTGGTATGGGGATTAATGAATTACGTGCCCTTTCTAAATTAATAAACCCAGAAGCATTGAAAAGCCTTAGTATGGTAGATGCTGTGAGAATGGAAATAGAAAGGTTTAACCGTCTCAAGTTTATAGCAGCCCATTTAGAGGTAAAAGGAGATATCACACCTGTTGAGGGAAATACCCGAATTATTCTTTTTAGAATTTTACAGGAATTTTTTTCAAATACCATAAAACATTCAAAAGCTTCATCGCTTAATGTTGTTCTCGACTACTCAAACAAATGTTTACTCATTACAGCAGAAGATAATGGAGTGGGATTTGAAGAAAATGACGAATTCTTGGGAATTGGTTTAACAAACATGAAAACACGTGCAAAGCTTATAAATTCGACTTTGGAGATAAATTCTAGAAAAAACAAAGGCACCTCCTTAACTTTAAAATATAAATTTATTTAAGTACTTTTAAGTCAATGATATACTCTTAAAAAATAATAAATAATGGAATATTCAGTAGTAGTTGTAGATGACCATATTTTATTGTCTCAGGCCATTGGTGGATTAGTACAAGGCTTTGAAAAATTCAATGTACTTTATTTATGTAAAAATGGGGCTGAGCTGTTAGATAAATTTAAAGAAAACCCTAAAAATATTCCAGATTTGGTGCTTATGGATATCAAAATGCCAATTTTAAATGGAATAGAAACTACAGAAAAACTTAAAACTAATTATCCAAATGTCAAAGTTCTCGCACTTTCAATAGAGGAAGATGAATATACTATTTTGAAAATGCTCCGTGCGGGAGCTAGGGGGTATTTAATGAAAGATACCAAAAAAGATATTTTGGAAAAGGCACTGTTGGAAGTGATGAAGAGTGGACATTACTACACGAATACAGTATCACAGATATTAATGGAGTCGTTAGATAAAAATGTAGATACCGAGATAAAGGAAAGGGAGTTAGAGTTTATAAAATTGGCCTGTACTGAAATGAATTATAAAGAAATAGCGGACGTTATGTTTTGCAGCTACAAGACCGTTGAAGGTTACAGAGATTCCCTTTATAGGAAACTAGAGTTAAAAAACAGAATAGGGCTTGTACTTTTCGCTATCCAACACAACTTATTTAAACCCTAAAATCTAAAAAAGTTCGCTAACCTCTCTTTTCACATACGTTAAGGCTTTTTGAGAAGGTGTCACTTCTTCTATAAAATTCTGCAGAAGCCACTGACGCATTTTATCCACATCCCCTTCTTTTTCACGCATTGTTCCTTGACGAATAACATGTATGGTAGCGTTCTTGGCTGCATGTACAAAATTCCAACATTCGGGCGAAACGTAAACTTGTTGTGTAAGATTATGTTCATATTCCTGTTCAATGGTTCTTACAAGCAGGCTTTCATAATCCGCTATAGAATCTGAAAAAGGCTTTACTCTAATCAAAAGTTTATTTAGATCAATGCGCTCTAAAAACAAAACAATCCTTTCATAAGCTTGAAGACGTATTGGTAATATGTGCTTTTGTGCTTCTTTCTGTACCAAATATCTACGTCGCCCTTCCTCGTTCGCGGTATGACCTTTAAAGAAAAAATATGCTATTACTCCTACGACGATTGCAGGTAATAAATAGGCTACATAACTTAAAATTTGGGATACTTCTTGCATAGCTACTTTTAAAAGTGAACAAACTTAAGTGTTTTGAAAATATTGCCAAGAGATAATTTCTTATAAAAACATCAATACCGCACCATATTTTCCTTCTTCATGGCTTTAACTTCTTTCTTAGCGTCTTTTTCATGGAAGTTACCGCCAAGATTTTCGCAATGGGACAGAGCCTTCATGCTTTCAAATGGTACTTCGCATTTATGGTACATAAAAGACTGTGATAAAGTTTTGATGAGATTTTTATCACCTACAGTTAAATCTACATCATCCATAGTGAACTGGCAAGGATGTTCATAACCACAAGCATGAGTCATTTCTAGCAGCTCTTTTCGGAAATTTTTAAAGTAGAAATGTGCTCTAACCGACTTATCTTGAACATCAATACCCCGTTGTAGCCATTTGCTTTGAGTTGCAACACCACTTGGACAGCGATTGGTGTGGCACAATTGCGCTTGAATACAACCAATACTCATCATGGCCTCGCGTGCCACATTTATAAGATCGGCTCCCATAGAAAATGCCATTGCCGCGCGCGCAGGAAATCCCAGTTTTCCACTTCCTATAAAAACAATGCGCTCGCAAAGATCATATTTTTTGAAAATTTTATATACTTCGGCAAAACCAAACAGCCAAGGTAAGGAAACGTGATCAGCGAAACTTGGAGGAGCGGCGCCAGTTCCCCCTTCACCACCGTCAATTGTTATAAAATCAGGACCTTTACCTGTTTCTTTCATGATTTTCGCCAATTCCTCCCATTCATTTAAACGGCCAACGGCAGATTTAATACCAACAGGAAGACCCGTAGCCTCAGCAATACTTTCAACAAAATCAACCAAACTTCTTACATCATCAAAAGCGGTATGATTTGGGGGAGATAAGACATCTTTTCCTAAAGGTACATGTCTTATTTCAGCAATTTCAGGAGTGATTTTAGCTCCAGGCAATACGCCTCCTTTTCCAGGCTTTGCTCCTTGTGAAAGTTTTACTTCAATGGCTCTAACTTGGTGATTGTCATTTACCAATTGTATGATTTTTTCCATAGAGAAATTTCCGTCATCATCTCGAACTCCAAAATAGCCCGTCCCAAAATGAAAAACAACATCGGCTCCCGTCTTGTGATATGGGGAAAGACCACCTTCACCTGTGTTATGATAAGCGTAGGAAAGGCCACAGCCTTTATTCAATGATTCTATTGCTCTGGCTGACAGCGATCCAAAACTCATTGCCGAGACATTAATAATAGAGGCGGGACGATAGGGTCGACGACGCTTATTATGTTCACCCATCAATTTTGCACAGGGTAAAAAATAAGGATTTTTATAATTTGGATTGTCCTTTTGAACCTTAAAAGGAAGCATCGCGTTATTTATAAAGATATAGTTTGGCTCATAAATATCACGGTCGGTTCCAAAGCCTTCGTAGTTATTTTGATTTTTGGCTGAAGAATAAATCCAACTGCGTTCAATACGGTTAAATGGAAGTTCCTCACGGTTATTAGCAACAATATATTGACGAAGCTCGGGTCCAATACTTTCAAGCATATAACGTATATGACCTACAATTGGAAAGTTATGGCTAACAGCATGATACTTATTGAAGAAAATGTCGCGAATAGCAACAAGCAATAAGAATATTAATATCCAAGCCCACCAAGGAATTTGTCCTAAGAATGAAAGAATCTCGTTCATAAAAATCTGTTTTTTATAAAGATATTTAAAATAAAATTGAATTCGAAAATTTTTTGAGGACGCATTTAGATGAAATAACTAAATCAGTTATTTCTATTTTCTTCTGACTTTATTTTTAGGTGAAATTTAATAAGCCGAAAAAGAAACATCTTCATACTCGGTTCAGCTATTAAAAAAATTTCTTAACTAATAAAGACTTGATTTTACCGCGAAGACCATTATATAAATTTATTTTAAATAGTTGTCAGAATTTCGACGCGGTTGTAGCAAACTTTGTTTATAATTAGGATTGATTTTGCGGGTGTAAAAGTCTTATAATGGCTAATTTCACAGCATTAAAAAAGTTAAGTTTTGGAAAAGTATTTAGAACAATTGAATGAGGCTCAACTTGCACCAGTACTGCAAAAGGATGGGGCAATGATAGTGATTGCTGGTGCGGGATCAGGAAAAACAAGGGTGCTCACTTTCCGTATTGCCTATTTAATGTCTAAAGGTGTAGACCCATTTAATATTTTGGCTCTAACATTTACCAATAAGGCAGCTCGTGAAATGAAAAGCCGTATCTCAAAGATTGTTGGTGCAAGTGAAGGCAAAAATATCTGGATGGGAACTTTCCACAGTATTTTTGCGAAAATTCTTCGTTTTGAGGCTGATAAATTAGGATATCCTTCAAATTTTACAATTTATGATACACAAGATTCACAAAGTGTGATTCGTGCCGTGATCAAAGAAATGCATCTTGATAAGGATATTTATAAATACAAACAGGTTTATTCGCGTATATCTTCCTATAAAAACAGTTTAATAACGGTAAAGGCATATTTCAACAATCCTGATTTAATGGAGGCTGATGCAATGGCGAAAATCCCACGTTTAGGAGATATTTATCAGGCTTACGTTGATAAATGTTTTAAAGCAGGAGCAATGGATTTTGATGATTTATTGCTAAAAACTAATGAACTTTTAACGCGTTTTCCAGATGTGCTCGCAAAATATCAAAATCGATTCCGCTATATCTTGGTTGATGAGTATCAGGATACCAATCACAGCCAATATCTGATTATTCGTGCACTTTCAGATAAATTTCAAAATATTTGTGTGGTGGGTGATGATGCTCAAAGTATCTATGCCTTCCGTGGTGCGAACATCAATAACATTCTAAATTTTCAAAAGGATTATGATGAGGTTAAAGTTTTTCGTTTGGAACAGAATTATCGTTCTACCAAAAATATTGTAAATGCAGCCAATAATGTCATCGAAAAAAATAAAACTCGATTAGACAAAATAGTTTGGACAGCTAACGACGAAGGCAATAAAATTCTTGTAAATAGATCGATGACGGATGGTGATGAAGGCAGATTTGTGGCCAGTTCCATTTTTGAAAATAA
>CAJDWD010000133.1_pt1 | contig 10503 bp, 10 predicted proteins | sample 7391451 | NCBI WGS metagenome assembly CAJDWD01 (sample SAMEA7055716, study PRJEB34461) | soil metagenome | biome: terrestrial ecosystem; feature: Peninsula; material: soil | place: Antarctica | collected 2016
GGTTTAAAAGTTTAGGACTATAAAAGCCAATTAAATAAACATCCTTAAATTTATGATAGTATTTATATTTTATGTCTTTCAGTGAAACTGTTTTACGTTTTCTTCGGAAACAACTAACTTTTTATATCATCTAGAACCCATTCTATTTCTGTGTCTCTTTTTGCTTCTCTATCGGCTCTTGTTGGTGTAATTTCTTTATCCACCATAACTCCGAATCCATCAGGTTCAACAGAATAGGGTGTTTGAATTTGCATCATTCCTATTCTCATTATAACCTTAGAATTGGGTAGTTCATAGCCTTTGAATATTCCCGCAACTGTGCCGTTATATGCTCCACCCGTTTCTTGTCCTACAAATGTTGCTCGCTCGGTTGCCTTTAATTGTGTGGAAAGAATAGAAGATGCTGAAAAAGAATTTCCGTTTACTAAAACATACAGTTTGCCTTTGTAGTTTTGTGGACTAGGCTTATGTTCTTTTGAAGATTTAAATTTATAATAAATAGTATCATCTATTTTCGTTGTTTTCAGAAGATTGTGAGTTACAATTACAGGTGTAAATAATATAGCCAATCCTTGGAGAAAACCTGAATTTGTATTGTTTACAAAGTATGGTAGAAATGGAGTCCTACTATTAACTTCGCTAGGTTCTATAAACATATATGGAGTATCAGTAAAATACGAATACAGCTTGTCTATTTCAGCCAATCTTCCACCGCCATTGTTTCGAAGGTCTAAAACCATATTTTTAATACCTAAAGAGTCAATGGTTTTAAAACTTTCTTCATAAAAGTCTTTATAGTCTCCATTAGAAAAACCTCTTATTTTCATATATGCCACAGAACTATCAGCACCTATGAAAGAAAGTGTTCGAGTATATTCATTTCTACTTTCTATAAATCCGCGTTTATTATTATATTTTCTTTTATCTCTTTTCGCTATTCTTTCAGCTTTACGTTCTTCTTTTGATAGTTTTTTTACAACAATTTTATCTTTGTTATCTGTTGCTGTGGAATCGTTGACACCAGTTTGTTTTTCCTTTTTATCTTTCCAAAGAATAGTTCGTTTGAAAACTGAATCGGTATTTTTTAAAGTTATTTGAATACTATCTTGAAAACCATTATTCTTTATGTAAAAACGTGAAAATCTTGAACCTACCATGCCATCAAAAAAAGTTTTATTGAAACCATCGCTCGCAATTAAAGTATTATATTTTTCTATAAGTTCCTTTGGTTCCTTATCCTCTATGCCCACTACTTCACTCCCAATAAGCAAGGTATCGTTGCCTTTAGCGCCAACAAGCCAAAGTTTTTCATCAAGATATTCAAAATCCATTGTGTAAAAAGGAAAGGTTTTATCTCTAAATTCCTTTCGCTCTTTTTTGCTACGCCTTAGATCTGGTGGACTAATATTTATATGACCTTGTCTAACATTTGTGACAACTACAGCAAGTTTTTCATAAAAATCCCTGCTGGACAAAGGTGTAATAATGGTGTTTTTTAAACTATCAAATTTAAAGTCCAATTGTTCTTTAGATGTATATTGATACAACCTGGGATGATATTTTTTTAGCTGGTAATAAGCTTTAAAAATGGAAAAATTAGCTGTGAAAGCACTAATCGAAGATACATAAATACAGATTTTAAAGTGAATTACTAATTTAAAAATGTTGTTTTTTCTGAAATTAAACAACCATACAATCCCTAGAAATCATTAAAACCCTACTCCAGTTTTTTGATTTATTTAAATTTTAAAACTAGAATACTTTGGAAAAACTAAATAATAAACTGTCTTTACTTTTATATCCGTCTCAATTTTCGCAAATTTGTGCAACAACTTTAAAACTACGATAATGGCGTTCAAACCAGCAGATAAAATTCAAGATTTACAATACTTTGGCGAATTTGGAGGGGTTAACCCTTCTATTTCAGATTCTTCTACATATACCTTTCTTTCAGCAAAAACGATGTTCGACACTTTTGAGGGCAATGCTGATGGATGTTATTTATATTCCCGCCACTCCACTCCTTCCAATTTATATTTAGGGAAAGCACTTGCCGCAATGGAAGGGACTGAAACAGCAAATGTTGCTGCAAGTGGAATGGGCGCAATTACTCCGGCAATTTTACAGCTCTGTAAGGCCGGTGACCACGTTGTTTCCAGCAGAACGATTTACGGCGGAACATACGCATTTCTTAAAAACTTTGCACCAAGACTTAATATTGAAACTTCTTTTGTAGATATCACCAATCTTGAGCAAGTAGAAGCTTCCATTAATAAAAACACAAAAATAATTTACTGTGAATCCGTTAGTAATCCACTTTTGGAAATTGCAGATATTGAAGCTCTTTCAAAAATTGCGAAAAAACATAATCTTCAGTTATTAGTTGATAACACCTTTTCTCCCTTAAGCATTTCTCCTGCGGAATTGGGAGCAGATATCGTTTTACACAGTCTGACGAAATTCATCAACGGAAGTAGTGATACTATGGGTGGTGTAACTTGTGGAAGTCAAGAATTTATTGACAGTCTACGCAATGTGAATGACGGCGCCAATATGCTTCTAGGTCCTGCAATGGATAGTTTGCGCGCAGCATCTATTCTTAAAAACCTTAGAACGCTTCACATTCGAATGAAGCAGCATAGTGAAAATGCAATGTATTTGGCTGAAAGATTTGAGAAAGATGGGTTGAGGACGGTTTATCCTGGTTTAGAGTCACATTCTGGTCACAAGCTTTTCAAAAAAATCATGAATAAGGAATATGGTTTTGGCGGGATGTTGACAATTGATGCTGGAGGAATAGATAAAGCTAACGAACTCATGGAATTGATGCAAGAGAAAAATCTTGGTTATTTGGCCGTGAGTTTAGGATTTTATAAGACACTTTTCAGCGCACCAGGCTCTTCAACTTCTTCTGAGATTCCCGAAGAGGAGCAAAAGGAAATGGGGCTGACTGATGGACTAATTCGTTTTTCAATTGGTTTGGATAACGACATTGAACGCACTTATAAAATGATGCGTGAATGTATGGTTAAGGTCGGGGTGCTTTAATCCATAATTTTTCATATTTTTATTTGAGAGGACAGTTAATCTGTCCTCTTTTTTTTACAATGACCTCTTTAATTCTTTTTTTGGTATATACTGAGCTTACTTAAGTACAACTTCTTTACATAGTAATTCGATTTTCTCTAAATAATGATCACTGAATACTCCCTTGTGGACTTGCATAGTTTTTGACAAAATCGTAACATTACAATTCCTTTATAAAACCTCCCTATGCAAAGTCAAGATATTAAGCCAACGGATCCTAAAGATGAAGAAGTTGTTGAAAATGTTGAACTGAATATTTGGGAAGCATTAATTCCTGTTGTTGCGCTTATTATCATGCTGTTCTACAACGTATTTTTTGCCTTTGGTGATGATGCTTTAGATGGAAGTAATCAATTCATCCTTTTAATGGGTGGGGCAGTTGCAGCGATTGTAGGTTTCTTCAACAAAGTGAAATTTGACCAAATGCTAGAGGAAATAGCCGTAAACGTAAAATCTACTGCGGGGGCTATTTTAATATTATTGATGGTTGGCGCACTAGCTGGAACTTGGCTTATAAGCGGTATTATCCCCACAATGATTTATTATGGATTACAAATTTTAAATCCTACGATATTTTTGGCATCCTGTGTTATTATTTGTGCGATTATTTCTTTAGCAACTGGAAGCAGTTGGACAACTTCTGCAACGGTAGGAATAGCATTAATAGGCATTGCAGATGCAATGAACATTCACCTAGGAATGACCGCAGGAGCTATTCTTTCAGGAGCTTATTTCGGTGATAAAATTTCACCATTAAGTGATACAACAAACCTTGCCCCTGCAATGGCGGGTACAGATTTGTTCACACACATAAAATATATGCTTTATACAACGATACCAACACTTGTTGTTACACTCATTGTCTTTATAATAATTGGTTTGAACATTGACCCGACGGGTTCTGCAGACACACATTTAATTTTGGCCGCAGTAAATGAATCCATTAATGTTAGTCCTTGGTTGTTTCTTGTACCTCTCGCAGTTATAGTAATGATAATAAAAAAAACTCCACCACTTATAGCTCTATTAATCGGTTCTTTACTTGGAGGTTTAGCAGCACTAATTTTTCAACCAGACGTTGTAGCAGCGATTGGCGGTGGCACTTCTCTAACGTTTGAAAATGGATATAAAGGTATTATGAACGCTATAACGGTCGATACTTCAATACCCACGGACAACGAAGCTTTAAAGAATCTTTTTTCTTCAGGCGGAATGTTTGGAATGTTGAAAACAGTTTGGTTAATTCTCTGTGCAATGGTGTTTGGCGGAATAATGGATGCTATCGGTGCTTTAGCAGCAATTAGCAAAGCATTGTTGAAATTGTTTCACACTACTTTCGGACTTTTTGCAAGTACAGTAGTAAGCTGTTTAGCACTCAATGTTACTGCCAGCGATCAATACTTAGCAATTGTGATTCCTGGAAAAATGTATGCACAAGCATTTAGAGATAAAGGTTTGGCACCAGAGAATCTTTCTCGTACCCTAGAAGATAGTGGAACAGTAACTTCAGTTTTAGTTCCTTGGAATACTTGTGGAGCATATCATAGCGGTGTCTTGGGAGTTGATACGCTTCATTATGCGGGTTATGCAGTGTTTAACTGGTTGAGTCCGTTTATGACATTACTTTTCGCCGGTTTCCGTATAAAAATTAGACAGCTGACTACTTCAGTAAAAGCATAAAGATACTTCATAGTCTTTTCTTATCGTTAAAAAATTAACCTATTGCTAAAATCTATCGTTTTATAGATTAATCCACTTAGAATTACTTCTTAAGACAGTGATACTTTTTATCTTTGCAGTAGAAAATTAGTAACCTTAATAAAATATATAAACTATGTCATTAGTAGGAAAAAAATTCCCAAATATCTCAGTAGATGCAATGAATGAAATGGGAGACACTTTTAAATTAAACGTTTTAGAAGAAGCAAAAAAGAATAACAAAAAAGTATTGCTCTTCTGGTATCCAAAAGATTTTACATTCGTTTGTCCAACTGAAATCCATTCATTTCAGGAAGCACTTTCAAAATTTGAAGATAGAAACACAATGGTAATTGGTAGATGGCGACAATGTAACTTACCGCGCAACCTACCTAATAGATGAAGAAGGAAAAATCTTCCACGAAAGTGTAAACGATATGCCATTAGGTAGAAACGTAAACGAATATATTCGTTTAGTTGACGCTTACACACACGTTCAGGAAAAAGGTGAAGTATGTCCTGCAAACTGGGAAGAAGGGAAAGAAGCAATGTTCGCAACTCGCGAAGGTGTGGCAACTTACTTAAGAAACTAAAATATGTTTTTGGAACTAAAAGACGATAGCCTTCAACAGTTTATCGAGGAAGAAAAAAACGTAATCGTACAGTTTTCAGCCGGATGGTGTGGCAACTGTAGAGTAATGAAGCCAAAGTTTAAAAAATTGGCAGGTGAAACTGAAGGCTATAAGTTTGTTATAGTTGATGCTGAAAAGTTTCCAGAAAGTAGAAAAATGGCTAATGTTGATAACCTACCTACCTTTGCTACATTTAAGGAAGGAAAATTGGTAAATCAAGTACAGACCAACAAATTTGAACTTTTAAAAGGACTTGTAGATGAAGTTGCCAGTAATTAGACATTTTCAACGTAACAATTCCACAGCACAGATTGAAAACTGTATTGAGGTTTTGGAATCGTACACAGAATATAATCGAATCACAGATGAAGAACTCGATATCATTGGCGAACTTATAACCAACCTTTGCGGCGCGGTGGAAGTACACCAAATGATTGAAGACGGGATGCCAGAACGCGATGCTGCAAATGCTTTTGCACAAAAAGTTTTGGGTTCCATAGATCGATAGATTTATATTACCTATTTTGAAGAATCCCTTTACAAAATTTGTAAAGGGATTTTTTCATTTAGATAAAAGCAACTTTTCTTTAAGAAGTTATTGACACATTACAATAGAACGAATACTTATCTTTAGCCTTCACTTAAAAAACAGAAATATGGGTCATATAAAATTAGGCGGAAACGATATAGAAACAATTGGTTCACTTCCAAAAGTTGGTGACTCCGCTCCCGACTTCAATTTAATCGCAGAAGATTTATCTTCTAAGAAATTGTCAGATTATAAAGGTTCGCGTGTAGTAATGAATATTTTCCCGAGTATTGACACGAATATTTGCGCCACTTCAGTAAGAAAATTCAACGAAAAAGCAACTGGATTAAGAAATACTAAAGTGCTTTGTATTTCAAAAGATCTACCATTTGCTCAAAAACGTTTCGTTAGCGATGAAGAAATAGAAAACGTCACTAATCTCTCCGACTTTCGTGATGGTAACTTCGGAAAAAATTATGGGGTTGAAATGACCTCCGGTGCTTTGAAAGGACTTCTCTCAAGAGCAGTTGTGGTATTAGATGAAAATGGAAGAGTAATCCATAGTCAACAAGTGCCGGAAATTGGTGAGGAACCCGATTATCTTTCAGCCCTAAAACAACTTCTATAAAATGTGGGATACATATTTAGGAAAGCGTCTTAAAGGTATTGTTTATGCTTTTAAGGGCGCTTTACTTTTATTAAGACACGAAGCTAGCATACAAGTACAAGCAGTTATCGCTGTAATTATGATTTTTGCTGGATTTTATTTTGAAATTTCAACAACAGAATGGATGTTTCAAATATTTGCAATCGGTCTAGTATTAAGCGTTGAAGGCATGAACACCGTTGCCGAAGAAATTGCAGATTTTGTTCATCCCGACTTCCATAATAAAATAGGATTCATTAAAGACGTCGCAGCTGGAGCGGTTTTCTTCGCAGCAGTTACTGCCATTATTATTGGGTTTATAATCTATATTCCAAAGTTTTAATTTACACTTTAAGAAGAAATACTTATTTAGAAAATAGAATAAAATTTGATTTACATAATTAGTAAAAAGCATACACATCTTATTTATAATTTGTTTTTTGTAATTTGAAATTTTACTCATTGATATTTGTATTTTTGCTGAAAAGACAACCGTTCCTTAATGGCTAAGAAAAAGAAAACAAGCACTAAAACCCCGCGTAAAAAATTTAGCTTCTCGCTATCCAAACAACAGAAAATTCTATTGGGTAGCTTTTTGTTTCTGTTGGGACTGGCATTGGTTTTTTCCTTTGTATCATACTTTTTTACTTGGCAGAGCGATCAAAGTCAATTAGGAGTTTTAGTAGACCGAAAATTGCAAACCGAAAACTGGCTCAATAAATTTGGCGCCAATGTTGGCCATTTTTTCATTTACGACGGCTTCGGAGTTTCAGCCTTTACCTTCGGCTTTCTAGTTATTCTAACTGGTATTTACTATTTCTTCGATTATACAAAAAAACAGTTGATTAAATATTGGTTTTGGGGATTGTTATCTATGCTTTGGATTTCAATATTCTTCGGCTTCTTCGGAGAAGAAACTACAATTCTCAGTGGTATTATTGGTTATGAAACCAACGATTTTATGCAAGATTATCTAGGATTGGTTGGTACAATACTGGTAATGGTTTTTGTTTTAATCTTTTATTTAGTTGTTCGTTTAAAATTAACCCCAGAAATGGCTGTTACGTCATTAAAAAACTCGAAGAAACAAATTGCAGCAGAATTTGAATCTGCTAAGAAAACTGAAGTTGAAACAATTGAAAAGCCAGAGGTTAAAAATGATTCCGACAGCTATCCGAATGAAATTGAAAACAAAACGAAGGCTAAAATAGAAGAAGTAAATATCGCTCCTCCCCGTCCCGTTGAAAAAATAATTCTTAAATCGGATGTTGAAGGAGACCTTGCGATGGAAGTGGAACAAATTTTCGATGAAGAAGAGGTTGAAAATTTAAGTGAGAAATTAGTAAAGGATTACGGTGAGTTCGATCCAAGACTGGAACTAAGTAAATATAAATTCCCGAGTATAGAGTTGTTGAGAGACCATACCATTGGCGCTACAATTACTATAGATCAAGAAGAATTAGAGGAAAATAAAAACCGGATTGTTGAAACCCTCAACAATTATAAAATCGGAATTGCAAATATTAAAGCTACTGTTGGGCCAACGGTAACACTTTATGAAATTGTACCTGACGCAGGAGTTCGGATTTCAAAAATTAAAAACCTGGAAGACGATATTGCTCTTTCCCTTTCCGCTTTGGGTATCCGTATCATCGCTCCTATTCCTGGCCGCGGAACTATTGGTATAGAAGTTCCAAATAAAAATCCAAAGATTGTTTCGATGCGATCTGTAATTGCTTCGGCAAAGTTCCAGAATGCTGAAATGGAACTACCAATAGCTTTTGGAAAGACAATTAGCAACGAAACATTTGTAGTAGATCTTGCTAAAATGCCGCATATGCTTATGGCAGGTGCTACCGGACAAGGAAAATCTGTTGGTCTGAATGCCGTGCTTACTTCACTTTTGTATAAAAAACATCCAGCAGAAGTGAAATTTGTTCTGGTAGATCCCAAAAAAGTAGAATTGACGCTTTTTAATAAAATTGAACGTCATTATTTGGCCAAACTACCAGATTCAGAAGAAGCCATTATCACCGATACAACTAAGGTTATCAATACATTAAACTCGCTTTGTATAGAAATGGATATGCGTTACGATCTTCTAAAAGACGCGATGGTGCGTAACATTAAAGAATACAATACTAAGTTCAAAAATAGAAAGCTAAATCCAAATGAAGGTCATAGGTATTTGCCATACATCATTTTGGTGATTGATGAATTTGCAGATTTAATTATGACTGCTGGTAAGGAAGTGGAAACCCCTATTGCCCGCTTAGCACAGTTGGCACGTGCTATTGGAATCCACTTAATAGTTGCCACGCAGCGACCTTCGGTAAACGTAATTACAGGTATTATAAAAGCCAACTTTCCAGCGCGTATTGCTTTCAGAGTGACCAGTAAAATTGACTCACGGACTATTTTAGACAGTTCTGGTGCAGATCAACTTATTGGTAGAGGTGATATGCTTTTTACGCAAGGAAATGAATTAACCCGACTTCAATGTGCTTTTGTTGACACTCCTGAAGTTGCAGATATAACCGATTTTATAGGGTCACAAAAAGCGTATCCAGATGCTTACTTACTACCAGAATATAGTGGTGAGGAGGGTGGCATAACTCTTGATAATGACATAGAGGAACGCGACAAACTTTTCCGTGACGCTGCAGAAGTATTGGTAATTGCTCAACAAGGTTCCGCTTCATTATTACAACGAAAATTGAAACTAGGCTATAATCGAGCGGGAAGAATTATTGATCAAATGGAAGCGGCGGGTATTGTTGGACCTTTTGAGGGCAGCAAAGCCAGACAAGTTTTAGTTCCAACCATTGATGCACTAAATAAATTCTTAGAAAACGAACAAAACAATAATTAAGATGAAAAAAATCAGTATAATTTTAATCGCTCTTTTTATTTCCACTTTATCGCAGGCACAGGATGCAAAGTCTTTGCTTAAGGAAGTTTCGAATAAAGTAAAAAGCTACGATAATATTACTATCGACTTCAAGTATAACTTAAACAATTCCAAAGAAAACGTAAACCAAGAAACCCGTGGCGATGTAACCCTAGAAGGCGACAAATACGTTCTGAATATGCTGGGAACCACGCGTATTTTTGATGGAAAAAATATTTACACCATTGTTCCTGAAGATGAAGAAGTAACTATTTCAGCCTATAATCCAAAGGATGACAAAGATATCACTCCTTCAAAAATGCTTACTTTTTACGAAAAAGGCTACACTTATAAAATGGATATCGAACAAGATGTAAAGGGGAGAAAAATCCAGTATATAAAACTGATTCCAATAGATTCAAAAGCCGAAATAAAAGACATTCTTTTGGGTATTGACGTACAGACCAAGCATATCTATAAATTGATTCAGACCGATGAAAAGGGTACAAAATATACACTAACCGTGAATTCATTCAAAACAAATCAACCAGTTTCCAAAACCTTGTTTACTTTTGACGAAGCCAAGTATAAAAAAGATGGTTATTACTTAAACAGGCTTTAAGAACAGGCAATTGAAAATACTGGATAGGTACATATTAATAAGTTATTTGAAGACGTTTTTAAGCGTCTTCATTATTTTAATGTTCATATTCGTTTTGCAGACTATTTGGCTCTACATTTCAGAGCTTGCTGGGAAAGATTTAGATATATGGATCATTCTTAAGTTTCTTTGGTATGTCTCTCCTAGATTAATCCCACTGGTTTTACCGCTTACAATTCTCGTTACCTCCTTGATGGTTTTTGGAAGTTTTGCTGAGAATTATGAATTTGCCGCAATGAAATCTACTGGCATCTCGCTACAAAGAGCTATGGGAAGTGTTATAGGCTTTATTGTTATACTTTCCATTACCGCGTTCTTTTTCGCCAACAACGTCATCCCCTATTCCGAATATAAATGGCA
>CAJDWD010000030.1_pt1 | contig 10392 bp, 8 predicted proteins | sample 7391451 | NCBI WGS metagenome assembly CAJDWD01 (sample SAMEA7055716, study PRJEB34461) | soil metagenome | biome: terrestrial ecosystem; feature: Peninsula; material: soil | place: Antarctica | collected 2016
GCGAATACAGATATACAATCTTTCAAAATAGGATGGGGTAGCGGAGGAAGCTTTTGATTGCTGAGTTGCTTCTTCGTCGGATTCGGAAACTTCATAAAATCCTTAAAGTTATGATAGCGTCCTCCCAAAACAACATCCGTATGGTTTACGTCTAATGCTTTTTTCAAAATCTCACGGAAATCCTCAGACATTTCAGGATCGATTAATACTCGCGTGGCCTGTCCCGTATCGCGATTAGGCAGAGCAGCTTTAATCTTTTCCATTAAATTCCCCGAAAACTCATCCTCTATATAAAGCTCCGCATCTCTTGAAATTTTTAAGGAATGGAATGCTGTTTTCTTCTCTTTAGAAAATTCCTTTTCCAAATTGTACTTTAGGATATCATCAATAAATGTGATGTAAAAAGTCTTCTTATCTTCCGAAGGAAATACAAAAAAGCGCGGCTCCGTTTCAGGAATCTCTACGATACTGAATTCATCTTTCCCTGTTTGCGCAGCAAGATATAGCAATTCATTTTTAACAAAAACCGAATGTTTTTCCTTAATTAAATGATGACTTATTTCAGTAATCGGTTTGAGAACTTTCTTGTAATATTTAGTAGCTACTTTCTGATGCTCTTCTGAAAAATTCTCGTATCCAATTAGATGAATGTCTTCTAAAGCTAACTGTGGAATCATTAAAAATCTTTCCAAATTCGTTTTGCTGAATATCTACCAGTTTCTTTATTTCCTTTAAAACTGCGTTTGGTTTGGAAATCAGTTTTTTCCGAAGTGGTTTTTCAAGTTTCTTAATCTGCCTAATATCTGAAACTCGTACACGAAAGAATTCATCCAGATTTGAGGAAAAAATCGCGAGGAATTTAATTCGCTCGTAAAGCGGATTCCGTTTGTCTGCTGCTTCCTGTAACACACGATGGTTAAAGCGCAACCAACAAGAAAGATCGCGATGATAGAATTTATTGTTGTAGAGTGATGCCATAATTGCCCACCAGAGCGGGTATCTCTTTAAGGTTAAACCTGATTTTCCAAAGAAAACGATTTACGATGAAATGGAGTGTTTTGTAAAAGTTAAGGTTTTGGCAGATTATCTCAAGTCTAACGTCTGAAATCTCAAGTCTCATTTAAAATAACCCGTGAAGTTCCGCATCAATCTTATTGATCACTTCACCCAAATGTTCGGGATCGTCCACAAAGTTGATATTGTCCACGTCAAGAATAATGAGGTTACCTTTGTCATATCCGTGTATCCAAGCCTCATATCGTTCGTTTAGCCTGCTTAAATAATCGATACTTATAGAATTTTCATATTCACGTCCGCGGGTGTGTATTTGTTTAACCAAATTGGGAATAGAACTCCTTAAATAAATCAACAAATCTGGGCCTTCAGTCACGCTTTCCATCAGCTCAAAAAGCGACCGATAATTTTCAAAATCGCGATTGGCCATTAAACCCATCGCGTGTAGGTTAGGTGCGAAAATATATGCGTCTTCGTAAATGGTTCTATCCTGTATTACACTTTTCCCTTTCTCACGAATATCGAGAATTTGACGAAAGCGACTGTTCAAAAAATAGATTTGAAGGTTAAACGACCAACGCTCCATTTGGTTGTAAAAATCGTCCAAATATGGGTTGTCATCGACCTCTTCATAATGAGGTTGCCATTTGTAATGTTTTGCTAATAATCGGGTAAGAGTAGTTTTTCCAGAGCCTATGTTTCCTGCAATTGCAACGTGCATATCTATTATTTCTTTGGGATAGTTAGTGTAAAAGTGTGTAAATTTTTGCCGTCATAAATATACAGAATATCATTGCTAAGCTGCAAATCTTTAATATCCATTTCGGGCAATTTGAGTTTTGTTGTTTCTCGTGAAATTTCATCGTTGCGCTTTGCGAAATCTGGAAGGTAATAAAGTGAATTGTCTTTTAAGGCAACCAAGTTTTCGTTCTGCTGAATTATTTTTTCATAACCTTCTGAATTAACTTCATTTAAGATACTCCCATAAATGTTGAACGCCCGAAGTTTCTTTTCAGTTAAAGTAAAGCAATAATTAAAATTGCTGGCTTGTGAAAGCAATTTCCCCGGAAAGGGTTGTGAAACCACTGTCTGAACTTTAGCCCCGTAATTATAGAGTTCCAGCTGCTGAGTGTCCACATTAAATAGCCACAGATTTTTATTACCAGCATTTGTTGCTGTACTCACATTCATAAACTGTGGCAGATTGTTGAAATTGATACGTTCAATTTCGCTCAGTTTATTGTCTAACATTACTACAGTATTTGTATCCTGAAAAAACACAAGAACTTTCAGCGGATTTATAATATCTACAGAAGTAATCCGTCCCAATTGCAGGTCGTTAAAAAGAAAGTTACCTTTTGGACCTTGCTTGTTAATTACTCGGTCTTTAATAAAATAGGTGTTTTTATAGTTGTCAACACCTATAAATCTATCTACAACAAATGGAGTCGTACTCACAGAAGTAAGGCTTTGCGCAAGACCAAGTTGACATATAAGTAGAAAGAAAATGAAAAAATGTTTCATAAGTTCGGTAAGTTACGAAATGTGGAGATACCTTTAAACGAGAATTGTTGTAACAGATTATATCTTGACTCGTCTTAGTATTAACGATTACTTTTGTTCAAACATTTTAAACTATTTTTAAACATTTTAAACAAAGTGTTCTAACTTTAACGATTATAATCCATTTAGAATTTATGATACGATATATTTCAATTTTATTAGTACTTTTTTCCATCACTACAAATGCTCAAAACATAAGTGGAAAAGCCTTTTACGAATCCAAAACCACGGTAGATCTAGATGCTTTTGACACTGGCCGCGAATTATCTGAAGAGATGAAAAAGATGGTGATGAATCAAATGAAGAGCGTTTTGGAGAAAACCTACGTTCTTACCTTCAACAAAGACGAATCCATTTATAAAGAAGAGGAAAAACTTGATGCAGGACAGGTAAATCCTGCTTTCAAAATGATGTTGGGCAGCTTTACTCCTGGAGTTCAATACAAAAATATTAAAACGGGAGAAATGGTCGAGGAAAATGAGTTCTTCGGAAAACAGTTCTTGGTTATAGATACCATCAAACCTTTGAATTGGCAAATAACAAAAGAATCAAAGAATATTGGAGAATACATTGTTTTCAAAGCGACTGCAATGAAAAAAGTTGATGCTAATGATTTTAGTATGGCACGTCCAAAAAAGAAAGAATCATCTGCTGACAAAGAAAAGAAAAATGCCGTGGTGAAAAAAGATTCAACCGAATTTCAAGATCCTATGGATATGATTGAAATTCCAGAAGAAATTGAAGTTACTGCCTGGTTTACGCCTCAAGTTCCTGTTAGCAACGGCCCAGGTGAATACGCTGGCCTACCTGGACTTATATTAGAACTGAATGTTTATCGAACCACGCTCTTATGTTCCAAAATAGTAATGAATCCAAAAGCTGCTGAGAAAATCGAAGCACCTAAAAAAGGAAAAAAAGTTACTCGTGAGGAATACATAAAGATCGTAAAAGAAAAGACTGAAGAGCTACGAGAAAATTTTCAAAATAGCGGCGGAAGACGTGGAGGATTTTAAGGATGAGAACTTAAATATCTATAAAATTTCTTTGCGACTTTGCGTCTTTGCGTGAAAATTAAAGAGCTCGCAAAGACGCGAAGCCGCTAAGCTGAATGTCGAATCTCTATAAATCAGTTTTAATAAATGTTGAATCCGATGTGGTAAACCCTTTTTTTCAATGAACAATATCATTATATTTTTCTTTCTGCTTTTCGCACTTTCCCTTTCTGCACAGCAAATTAGTGGAAAAGTATATTACATTTCTAAAACACAACCAACCTACGCACAGGGTATATCCGTAGAAAATGAAAAGAAGTTGGATGACCGAGCAAAGCGTTTATATGAGAAAAAATTAATTTTAAGTTTTAACCAAAGCGAATCTTTCTACAAGGAAGAAGTCTCTTTAAACAATACTGATGATGCCTATCAAGCGGGATATTTGGCAGCATCTAGTAGTTACAGCTCTAATGGAATATTTAAGAATACTGAAAAACAAGTGTTTAGCGAAGGTCGTGAGTTTTTAGGGAAATTATTTCTGATAAAAGATTCACTTCCAGATTATAATTGGACACTTGAAAACGAATCGAAAAAAATAGGGAACTACACTGCCTTTAAAGCAACAATGGTTAAAAAAATCGATTCTACAGATTTTCGATTGAGTAACGCCCAAAATATTCAAAGTGACGGAAATATTATTGTTACAGCTTGGTACACACCTGAAATACCAGTGAAAACGGGACCTGATATCTATGGTGATTTGCCTGGCTTAATTTTGGAAATTAATATTTATCGCACAACAATTCTATGTTCTAAAATTATATTGAATACTTCGAACCCAATAGAAATAAAGCCCCCTAAAAATGGTGAAGAGGTTTCATTAGATGAATTCAATAAGATTGCCGAGGAAAAAAGAAAAGAACATCGCGAGAATTTTATTAAAAATTAATGAAAAATATAACGGGTATAATATTGCTGTTTTTTACATTTTCCCTTTCTGCCCAAAGCATTAAGGTAAAGGGAACTATTAAGGATAGTATCGGTGTTCCGTTGGAATTTGCCAATGTTATCGCCAGTATAAAATCTACTGGTAAAACCGAGTCTTACGGAATCACAAACCACCAAGGGCGTTATCAATTAGATCTGCCAAAAGGAGATACATACATTTTAAGAGCGAGTTTCCTTGGCTATAAAACCAACGAGCAAACAGTGAACGTTTCCGCAGATTCACAAAACATCGATTTAGATTTTATCTTAAATCCACAGGAAAACCGTTTAGACGATGTTGAACTAGTCTACGAAATGCCAGTAACAATAAGAGGCGACACTATAATTTATAACGCGGATAGTTTTAAAACCGGTAACGAAAGAAAACTGGGCGATTTAATGAAAAAACTGCCCGGCGTTGAAGTAAATGAAGATGGCGAAATACAAGTAGAAGGAAAAACCGTTACAAAAGTAATGGTTGAAGGTAAGGATTTCTTTGACGGCGATAGCAAACTCGCTACTAAAAACATTCCTGCTGATGCCGTGGATAAAGTTGAGGTACTGCGGAATTACAACGAAGTAGATCAAATGCGTGGTCTTGGGAATGATCGCGATAACGTTGCAATCAACATCAAACTCAAAGAAGGGAAAAAGAACTTTTGGTTTGGAGAAGTAACTGCTGGCGCTGGATTAGCAGATCAATATGGAAACGAGAATGGACGTTATTTGGCACATCCAAAACTGTTCTACTACAGCCCGAAGTACAGTATTAATTTAATAACTGACTTTAATAATATCGGAGAAGTACCGTTTACTTTTAGAGATTATTTCAGCTTTACCGGTGGTTTTAAAAGCTTCAACAAAGGTGGTGGAACTAATTTCAACATAAGTGATAGTGATCTTGGTTTTGCGGTTTCCCAGAACGACCGGGCAAAAGCGATTGATGCAAAATTTGTTGCTGGTAACTTCAGCTATGCAGTTAATAAAGAACTTGATATTAGCGGATTTGGAATTTTAAGTGATAACAAAACGAACATCGTCAACAATAGTATTCGCCAGTACATTTTAACGGGAATTACTGAGAATACAAATACCAGCAATGACCAGCGCAACCAATTGGCAATGCTAAAATTGAGTAGTATTTATAAGCCAAACAAAAATTTTCAGCTGGATTATGATGCATTGGTGAAAACTTCAAAGCAGACTCAGGATGATAGCACGATTTCAATTGTTGGTGGAAATCCCAATGATATTTCAGAAGAAAGAGAAAACAAACCTTTCTCTATAAAGCAAAATGCAAATGCATATTTCACTTTAAACGATAAAAATATTTTTGCTGCGGAAGTCCAACATCTGTATCAAAATGAAGATCCGTTTTATCAAGCGGTGCAAGATTCTATTCCCTTTCGTGGGGTTTTTACGATAATAAATCCGATGGATCCTTTCAATAGCGATTCAGATACTTTTGATCCTTTGGAGCGTTCTGATCGCTACAACATCAATCAAAACAAAACTGTAAAAAGTAATAAATTGGATGCGAAAGTCGATTATTACTACGTTCTTAATAATTTGAGCAATCTTAATTTTACTGTTGGAGCTACGTATAGCAATCAGAAATTCAATTCTGGAATCTTTCAGATTTTGGATAATGGCAATCAAAATCCTTTTATGGATGATGATTTCAATAATGAAGTGAGCTATACATTTACAGATGCTTTTTTCGGACTTCATTATAAGTTAAAATCAGGGAAATTTATTTTCACACCTGGAGTTACGCTTCATAACTACAATCTTAAAAATGAACAATTGGGTACAACTTCTACGCAAAACGATTGGATGCTTTTACCAGATGTGAATGTAGTTTTGGAATTGAAGAAAAGTGAAAACCTTCGTTTTAATTATGCAATTACTTCAGAATATAGTGATGTTAATAGTTATGCCGAAGCTTATGTTTTTAATAATTACAATCGACTTTTCCGTGGAAATAGAGAGTTGGAAAATTCGCTTTCACATAGTTATAACTTGACTTATTTCAGCTTCAATCTTTTTAACTATACAAACATTGGAGGAAATTTGGGCTACACTCGGCGGATTGACGCTATTAAAACAAATACGCAATTAGTAGGAATCAATCAGGTTAGTAGTCCTTTGAATTTTGATAGCAACTTCCCCGATGAAACATTTTCAGCTGTTGGAAGATTCAGTAAAACCATTAAAAAAGTTCAGTTTAAATTGGATGCTGCTGTGTTTTTAAGTAAAACGAATAATACTATAAATAACGAAATACAAGAAAGTCAGAGCCTCACTCAGAACTATAATGCCAGTGTGCTTTCAAACTTTAAGAAATTTCCAAATTTTGAAGTGGGCTATCGTTTTATGAAAAACGATTATGACAACGGAGGAATCGAGCAGACTTTCTTCACAAATAGACCATACGCAAATGTGAATCTTCGGTTTTTAAAAGATTTCAATTTATTCGCCGAGTGGGATTATTACAATTATACCAATGATGCAAAAACAGTGGAAAACAATTATTCATTTTTCAATGCAAATCTATATTATAAACATGGTGAAAGTCCTTGGGAGTTTTCGGTACAGGCCACCAATATCCTGGACACGAAATCTATAAATAACGATAGTTATAATGATCAGTTTAACACTACTTCGCAATATTTTGTTATGCCGCGAATTGTGATGTTCGTTATTAAGTATGATTTGTAAGGTCATTATAAGCTCAACGACGTCATCTCATAAAAGTCATTGCGAGCAAAACGAAGCAATCTTATGAAGTTTTACACTATTGTCAAATAATGTTTATTTTTGATCTCCCTCTTCGCAATCAAAAGAGTTTTATGTCATACGAAGCGGTCTTAAGTCCATAAAATGAGAAACATCTTCCTCGGAATTATAATTGCCTTTGTTATCGTTTTCGGTTTGCGTTATTGCGAGAACCGAAAGGACAATCGCGAAGTACTTGAAGCAAATACCGCTCTTATTCAAAAAGAACTGAAAAATGTGGGAAAACTGATTGTTACTGAGGGAAGTTACGCGCAGGTATTCAGTTACAAGGACAGCAAAGATGTTTTTTTTGGATTGGTTGATTCCAAAAAAAAAGCATTAATTATAGTGAATGCTAAAGCAACTATTGCCTATGATTTAAGCAAGGTGCAAACTGAGATTGACGAAAGCACGAAAACGGTAAGAATAAAAAGTATTCCAGAACCTGAACTTTCAATCAATCCAAATATTGAATACTATGATATTCAACAGGAACATTTTAACCAGTTTTCTGCTAACGATTACAACAAAATAAAAAGCCGAATTGAAAAATCCCTTCGAAAGAAAATAGAAGCTTCTGAGTTGAGAACAAACGCAGAAAACCGTTTAATTTCAGAACTCCAGAAAATCTTTATACTTACCAATTCAATGGGATGGAACTTGGAATATAATGGAAATCCCATTCAAGAAGAAAAAGATCTTCAGAAATTGAAACTTTAAAGAAATCGAAAACGAAATTGAAACTGAAATCGAAAATCAAGATCAGAATCATTCTCATATTATAATTTCGGACTAAACCTTGAAACTTGAAAAATTATAAGTTGAAAATTGAATGTTTTACAGTTTTTTACTCAGGCTAAACCAGCCGCCACCATTCATTGCTTCAATTCCATTGCTATTCAACATTCCTGCAGCACTGGCACTTCGCATTCCGCTGGCACAACATGTAATTACAGGTTTATTCCATTTTTTTATCTCTTTCATTTTTGAGCCGATATTAGGTAACGGAATGTTTTTAGAACCAGGAATTGCTCCTCCGTCATATTCGCCTTTGCTACGAACATCAAGGATGATGGCGCCGCGGCTTTTAAAATCTTCAATTTTCTTTGATTTGTTTCCGAATAAAAAATCTAATAATCCCATATAAATATTCCCCGCGAAGGCGGGGATCTTTTTAATTAATAATTTCTTTTTTGTTCATTTCTAAAAGCGCTAATCCACCATCGATCAAATGCGCAACTTTTGGTCTTTTCTGTTTCAAATGTAGAAGATGTTTTAAAACTTCCTCTGAAAAATCCAAATCCTTTTTAATAGTCAATTCATAAATTTCCATTGGAAGCAGCCAATCAGTTGAATGCTTTTCTATTAAACTCTCAAAAATATAACGAATTTTCTCCCCTTTTGGGGAAGATGCCGAAGGCAGAGGGGGACATTCCCGAATCTCCCGAACTTCTTTATAAAGCTCATTAAGCTCTATTTCTTTTTCCGAAAGTTTCACACGAATAGTTTCGCTATTTGAAACGTGATTTACCAAATCGAACGAATTGTAATCTGCTGCGCCAGCAAAAGCTGAAACAATTTCTTTACCAACCGCCATATCAAAATCACCCATTTCAGGAGTGAATAATACTTCATCTTTATATTTCACGGTGCAATCTGTAAATTGGATAAGCATCAATTCACCTCGTAAATTTCGCATTCCCGTAACGTTTAAGCCTTCAACTGTGATTCCACTTTCAAATTCGAATGAAATTGGTTTACCGTCATAAAAATTGTAAGCCTGCAAATCTCGTGGACCCATATTTTCAATTGATAAGTTAATTCCTTTTAATTTCCCTAATGGAGAACGAAACCCATTTGTATGTCTGCTTATTCCATGACCAATTACTTCTTTTTCGCGGTAGCTAAGGGCAGTTTTTCCTTGAGTTTCAAAATAGACTACTTCGTTATCCTCGTTTTTTATCATTCGGGTAAAATGGCCACTGATCTGCAAACCGGTACTGATTTCAATTGTACCGAGTTGTTTGGATTTTATGAGTTTTTTAAGTCCACGCCAACCTCCTTTTCTGACGGCCATAGTATTCGCAAACTCTTCCAGAACTTCCTGTAAATAAGCAAAATCTGGCGTTACATAAAGTTGGGGTTGAGGTTTTGTAATATCAAAATCTTGATAAGCTGCATTGATGGAATAAGGGATTTTCTTCACTTCTTCCTTCATACACCAAACGCTTTCGCCTATGGATGAAAGCAATCCTGCGCCATAAATCTTCGGATTGTCTTCTGTGCCAACCAATCCATATTCCACAGTCCACCAATGCAGATTTCGAATTAATGAGATTTCAGAAGGTTTTACTTTTTTATTTTGAAGTTCTTCTACGCGGTTTTCTGCTTCTTCAATTTTTATAAAATACTTTTTTTGTTTGAGAGTCAGTTCCCCCTTCCCTTCGGGGAGGGGGCTAGGAGGGGGGGATTCTTTTAAAATTGAAAGCTCACGAACTGCTTCATACATATCAATATCGTGCCCACTGGAAATAGCTTTTGCACCAACTTCTCCAAAACGTCGTAAGTATTCTGCATAATCCGGACTCGCAATAATAGGAGCGTGACCCGCACCTTCGTGAATAATATCTGGTGCGGGAGTGTATTCAATATTTTCAAGTTGTCTAATGTCACTGGCGATTACAAGAACTTTATATGCTTGAAATTCCATAAAAGCATTGGGCGGAATAAATCCATCAACGGCGACTGCAGCCCATCCAATTTCCTTCAGAATACGATTCATACCATACATTGAAGGAATTTCGTCAATGGAAATTCCCGTTTTTTCAAGCCCTTTCACATAACTTTCATGTGCTACTCGACTTAAATAATCCACATTTCTTCGCATAACATAACGCCAAACCGCTTGGTTTATAGGAGTATATTGCTCATAATCCTGTGGCTTTATGTATTGTTTTAAATGTGGTGGTAACCGTTCTAATAACTCGTTGGTTTCAATCTTTGCTTCCATGCGTTCAAAAGTACTCAGTTTTGATTTAAGTGCATACAAGCTCCTTCC
>CAJDWD010000023.1_pt1 | contig 10383 bp, 8 predicted proteins | sample 7391451 | NCBI WGS metagenome assembly CAJDWD01 (sample SAMEA7055716, study PRJEB34461) | soil metagenome | biome: terrestrial ecosystem; feature: Peninsula; material: soil | place: Antarctica | collected 2016
TGCATCGCAAATATCTCCTTCTATAAACGTGATTTTATCTGCAACTGCTTCCAAATTTTTTAAGTTTCCGGCATAAGTGAGCTTGTCTAGAACATAAATTTCGTCCTCTGAATTATTAAGGACGTACTCCACATATTTAGAACCTATAAACCCAGCACCTCCAGTAATCAGAACTTTATCATTCATATAAGTTATTTTTTAGAGGAGTCTAAAATTTGGTTTAACATCTTTTCGGTAATTAAATAGGTGGGTTTTACCCCTGTTGTTCCTAATCCGCCAGAAGCTAATGTACTTCCAGTTTCGAGTGGGTTATCTGAGGCGTAATAAGCATAACGAACCTTCACATTTGGACTAATACTTCTACGAATTTTTGAAGCCGCCTGAATTGCTTTTTGGTAATGAGCACCTTCCATTTCAAGTCCGATAACATTCCAAGTAGAATTGTGAAAAAACTTCAGCACGTCTCTATTTTGAAGTGAAGTTCCCAAGACCGAAATCATTGTTCCGGTGCAAACTTTTACGTCATCCTCTTCAAACATTGACTTCTCTAGTTCATTCTCAAAAGGATAATTATCTGCTGTTCCTTCAAAAACATGTGCGGATGGAATCATAATATCACCTTTTCCACCTTCTAAAATACCAGCTTTACCCATAATTGAAACTGATGCTACATTCAGAAAATAGCTGTCTTTATTCTCATCAATAAATGGCTTTAAAAGCTCATCCATTGTTTCGTAAGCTTGCTCACCAAAGGCATAATCCATCACTATGATAACAGGCTTCTGTGATTCTTCCAATTCCTTTAAACCTTCAGTATAATCACATTTGGTTATTTTAGCCGTATCAATAATCTGGACATCTATATTGGTTCCGCTCTCATCCTCAATAAAAATCATCCCTTCTGAAAGAGCCAATTTTGTAACCGTTTCTCTCATTTTTAAACTAGCGGGACTGCTCAAGGTTTCAAATACTTGCAGTGATTTTTTCTTTGCAAACTCAGCAGGCAATGCTTTCTGCGCGTAGAGACTGTTCATTACACTGTGCATATTGGCGCTTATAACGTGAATAGGCCGTTCTAGCAAATTATTTTCCATCAAACTCTCCTTTATACTATAAGCCCACTTTTCTCCGTGTATATGATGTCCTAAACGTTCACGCAGCACTGGACTAAAGGTGATAAGACGTTGATTGTTATTTATTAATTCGTCAATAGCAAGCTTTCCAAGGTAATAGATAATATTAAAAAAGCGGTTTTCATTTTTTTCTGTAGCGAAATAGGGATAAACACTTTTGACTTCTTCAAACGTTCTCCCTAGAAAATTTGCGGTATGCGTAAGAGCCACTTCCTTTTCTTCCTGAGTTAAATCTCCTTTTTTCTTTACTGCTTCTTGTAGTTTTTTCCAATCGCGAATTACCTCACCGTTTTCGTTGATTAAAACTTGCTTCATAATCTTATTCGACTCGATAAAAAGAAAGGTCAAATGCGTGAGTATATCATAGATCTCTGAGCGACCGCGGGTAATCTCAATATTCATTTGTTCAGAATCAATTCTGTAGCAATTCCTGCGTCGCTTAAGCGGGATGATTGGCTCAAAATGTGAGTCTTTATAACCTTCATCACTGGTAAGGTTTATATAGCTACATTCTTCGATGCCATCAGGAAGACGATCCATGACATATAATAACCCCTGCAATTCAATTTTTTCTTCTGTTAGAGAGCCATAAATCTCTGGTCGTAGAGTTAACAAGGATTCTGTAAGTGTTGCGCCTGAAACTCCCAGAGGTTTGTAGAACCCACGATTAAAGAGGTGGCGCATCGTAATATAAAGTCTTTCTATAGCACCCGTACTTTCTTGCGCACGTGTCCTGGTATGTGATTTCATTTTATTCATTGGATGCAAATATACTACTAATTTTAAGGCTGAATTTTGAGCAAGGCATCTGCTATTTTACGGTCATTGGAAAGTCGAGGTACTTTGTTTTGACCACCCAACTTACCTTCAGATTTCATAAATTGTTGAAAGCTGTTCTTTTTGAGGGATCTGATTATTAACGGCTGAAGTATTTTCCCTTCAACTAAATCTAAGTAATATGAATTTTGATGTTGCATTTCAGCGTCGAGAAACTTGGCCACTTGTTGAAGATTTTCTGGTAATTGTTCAAATTCTACAAGCCATTCGTGATAAGGTAATTCTTTCCCCGAAGGGGTAATCTGAGGTGCTACGGTGAATTCAGAAATCGAAAAATTGAATTTAGCCATTGCGTTATTCATCGCTTCTTCTACTTCCTTGCCTATTACGTGCTCTCCAAAAGCAGAAATAAAATGTTTAATTCTTCCTGAAACTATTATACGATACGGTTCTATAGAGGTGAACTGAATTGTATCACCCAAATTATACCCCCAAAGCCCAGCATTGGTTGAAATAATCATTACGTAATTAATACCGGTTTTTACTTCACCAATAGTAAGTCGTTCGGGATTTTTGTCAAAAAAAGTGCTCGCTTCTACAAATTCATAAAAAATTCCAGAATTTAAAAGTAACAGCATTCCCTTTTCCTTTTGGGTATCTTGAAATGCGAAAAAGCCTTCACTTGCTGGAAACAGCTCGATGCTATCGACTTTTCTTCCTATTAAATTTTCAAATTTGGCACGATAAGGTTCAAAGTTTACCCCGCCATAAATGAAGAGATTAAAGTTTTTGAAAAGATCACCTACCTTCTTTCCAGTTTTCTGTTGTAATTTTTCAAAATACATCTGTACCCAAGAAGGAATTCCACTAATTACCGTCATGTTCTCGTTTTTGGTTTCTTCAACAACAGCGTCAACTTTAGTTTCCCAATCTTCAATGCAATTGGTTTCCCAGCTGGGCAGACGGTTTTTTTGAAGATAACTAGGAACGTAATGTGCGACAATTCCCGAAAGTCTTCCAAATTTTATTCCGTTCTTCTCTTGCATTTCGGGGCTTCCTTGTAGAAAAATCATTTTGCCATCTACAAAATCGGCATTTCCGGTTTCGTTGATGTAGCACAAAATGGCATTTCGAGCGGCCTCAATATGATACGGCATGGATTCTTTGGTAAGTGGAATATATTTTGCCCCAGATGTAGTTCCAGATGTTTTGGCAAAATAGAGTGGTTTATCTGGCCAAAGCACATTTTTTTCACCTGAAACAACACGTTCTACATAAGATTTTAATTCTTCGTAATCTCTTATAGGAACTCGTTCTGCAAAATCTTGAAAGGATTTAATTTTTTCAAATTCGTGATCTTTTCCGAAAGCAGTATTTTTCGCATCTGAGATCAACTTTTCAAAAACTTTCTGCTGTGTTTCGACAGGCTTTCTAGCCCATTTTTGAATTCGAATGATTTCGATTTTGGCATATACTTTTGCGGAAACGGATTTTAGGGTCATAAGCTATTAATCAAAATCTATAAAACTAGTCGGGTTTACAGGAAAACCATCCCGCCAAAGTTCGAAATGTAAATGAGGGCCTGTTGTAAGCTCGCCGGTACTTCCTACGGTTGCAATTACCTCTCCTGCCTTTACAAGCTCACCCTGCGCTTTAGTGAGCATTGCATTGTGCTTATATACAGAAATAAAATTGTTATTGTGTTTAATAATAATGACGTATCCAGTTTGAACCGTCCATTCTGCGAATATTACAGTGCCATCAGATATTGTTTTTACAGGCGAGTCTTTTACCGTAACTACATCAACAGCATAATGTTTTGCTTTTGAGTCATATTGTTCTGTAATTGTGCCCTTAACAGGTGCAAAGAATACATAATCCTGAAGTTGAGGTGCGATAAGCGGGTTATATTTGTCTTCCTTATCAACCTTAGCACGTAAAACGGAATCTTTTCTGGAAATACGTATTAAAACAGCTGGATCTGTTTTCGCAACTTCAATGATGGAATCTTTATTAAAATCGACCGTTTTCACGTCTCCAGTAAGTACTTTTTTGATTGAAGCAAGATATTGCTCATTTACATCAAGAACTCTTTGTAAAGAGTCTGTTTTGTATGCTAATTGAGTTGATTTCTTTTTTAAAGAAGTAGAAGAATATCCTGGGATATATTCACGAAGTGGGGTGAATGCAATAATAATGGTTGTTGTAATTATTAGAAATAAAGCAAATAGCGTACTGAATATAAACACATTCAACCTGTTCAGCTTAAAGGAGAAACGCTCTTCAAAGGTTTCCTCGTTCAGTACTACTAGTCGGTATTTATGCAACAGCTTTTTTCTGAACTGTTTTGCCTTTTTTTCTTTCTTTGCCATACTTAGAAGATACTTTTCTACAAATATAAAATAAACTAAAGCCACAGATGCTAAAGTTATCCTCAAAACGTTCTATCTGAACATTTCTTGTTACATTTGTATAATTAAAAAATAAAAATCATGAGCACATTGTTTATTCCCTTAGGTATGGTTGGGCCTTGGCAGATCATATTAATAGTAGTCATTGTACTATTACTTTTTGGCGGAAAGAAGATCCCAGAACTTATGCGTGGACTGGGCAGCGGACTTAAAGAATTCAAGGATGCGTCAAAAGATGAAACTACCGATACTAAGATGCCAGATAGTAAAATCGACGATAAGAAGTAATTCGTTTTAAAATATTTAAAAAATGCCTTTCAAGAAAAATCTTGAAAGGCATTTTAATTTTAAGATCGTTTTACTTTGAAAAGCTATTGAATCGTTGCAGTCCTCAGTATAGACTCCAGCTCAAATTGCAAGTCTCTTTTACCAACCGAAGGAGCATAAGTGAATCCTTCTAAAATAAGATAACGATTGTTTTTTTCGTCACGAACTGCATAATTTATAAAAGGTCCACCCATCCAAGCACCCTTGACTTCCCAGGTGCCTTTGGTTTCGTAGGCAAATTTTCCATCAATACTGGTTTTAAAAAGATAAGGAGCATAAGCATCTTCAGTAATGAACTGTCCATCGTCTTCTACAGGCAATAACATACTCCCAATAGAATCTCTAATTTTAATGATATCAGCCACCGCAGTAGTATCATTTGTAATCATTGTTAATGGAACTTCATAAACCAGAATATTAGTAGTTCCGTCTTTCAAATCTTTTCGTAGCCAGAAAAAATTATCGGAAGCCTTAGCTATTCGGTAGGCGCTTGGTACTTTCAAGCTCACGCCCATCTTTTTACTTAACGAATCGGTTTTCATTAATGAAATAGCTGTTCTTTTCTGTCTCTCCTTAATTTCAGAAGTTTTGAACATCTCAATAATTTTGACCGAATTTTTATTTATCAACTCTACCAGTTTTTCTTCGGAAGTAGCTTTTATAACTGCTCCTGCTTGTGGTTTGGCATATTCATTTTCCGCAATGGAAACTTTATCTTCATCGCTTAAAACCACGTAAAGGAAGAGCCTATTGCTGCGCGCGAAACCATCAAAAGCATCTGGTGGCATTTGATTCATTGAAAATATGGGCTCATCTTGTGGAAGACCATCAGTTGGTGCGGCAAAATTGTTTCTAATGGCTTCACCTACCTCGCCGTTCCATAAGTCGTTAGGCGTTACAATTTGTAATGCATTTATATTTCCAACGGAGCTGGGAAGTAGGGATTTATCTCTTATTCCGCTTTCATTACAGGAAGTTAACGTAATAAACAACGAAAATAGAACAATGGAAAGTGATCTCATGGAAAGGATATTTATGGAACTATCCTTTATGAATTTTTAGTTTAGTTCCTGGCTTTAAATTATTACCACTAATATCGTTCCATTTTTGGATATTCTGGATTGAAACTCCAGGAAATTTTTGTGAAATACTCCATAAGGAATCACCATTACGCACCGTATAAGTCTTTTCTGAATTATTATTCGTTGACGGTGAGCTCATTGCAATATCCTGAGTTGACTTTTTAGGATAGATAATTAAATTCTGCCCAGCCTTTAAAGTATTGCTTCGCATCCCGTTCCAACTTTTTATTTGAGCAACACCAACACCATATCTATCAGCAATTTTTCCTAAGAAATCGCCACTTTTCACTCGATATCGAATTTTATCTTGCTGCTCAATCAATTCTGGAACTGGCTTCTCATCCACTCCTTGTTCCTCCTGCACAAATGCATAAATAGCATCCTCGTTATTTACAAAAGTACCCACAACCGTAAGTGGAAGACGCAGCATATAGTTTTCGTCTTTTATTACCGGGATAATGCCAAGCTTATAAGAAGGATTCAAAAACTCCAATTCTTCTTTGTCCATATTGGTAAGTTTTGCTACTTGATCTAATGTAATTTGCTGTTTAACACGGATAGTGTCTGTAGCTACATAAGGGATTCTTGAAGCTTGTTTCTTAAAGCCATGCTCTTCAGCATATTCAAAAATGTACATTGTAGCCAAAAATGCTGGAACATAACCAGCTGTTTCACGTGGAAGAAAGCTTCTAAGATTCCAATAATTGGTCTTTCCGCCTGAACGACGTATTGCTTTTGAAACGTTACCTGGGCCTGAATTGTAGGCCGCAAGTGCTAAATCCCAATCATTAAAACTGCTGTTTAAGCTTTTTAAATATTTACAAGCGGCTTCAGTGGCCTTAATTGGATCTGAACGTTCATCTACATAAGAGCTAACATTTAACCCAAACATCTTGCCAGTAGGATACATAAACTGCCAAAGTCCAGTAGCTCCAACTCGCGATTGCGCACGAGGATTTAAAGCAGATTCGATAACCGCTAAATACTTTAATTCTAGAGGAAGATTGTGTTTGTCAAGCTCCTGCTCAAACAAAGGAAAATAATATTCACTCAATCCCATCAAACGCTCCAATCCTCTTCTTCTATTCTTTAAATATTGCTTTATAACACTTTCCAGTGCCGGAGTATATTCTACGTTGAAAGGAGTTCGTGCATCCAGTTCTTTAAGACGTTGTTTTAAAACTTCCGTAGGAAGTTCTGTATAATCAACTGGCTCGTAGTCTTGATTGGCCACACTATTATAGATATCCTCAAAAAGATCTGATTTATAAAGTTCATTCAACCACAGACTATCCTTTTTTCTTGCCGACGCCATATCCTTTAGATTAAATATGGTACTATCTTTAATACTAGTAGCAACAACAGTAGAAGGCAATTCCGAAGAAATTCTTGTTACTTTAATAGAATCAACTACTTGAATCTTTTTTGTGTTCAAGTTTTTAATTTGCTTGTTTTTTTGGCCAAAACCCAGACTGAAGACCAGCATCAGCAATAGTGGGAGAATTTTGTTTAGTTTCATCAGCTTCAATGTTGCGTTTGGAGGATATGGCAGCTTTGCCAAATTAATAATTTTTATAATAACATCACGAATACTATTCTTAAAACCTGTAACGTATATTTAAATAAAAAATTTTGTCGATAGTAGACATTTTGCGAATCTACATAAACATTTCTCTCCATCAGTCTAATATACTGACATTTAACATTTTTACAAAAGTGCTTTAATACCAGGAAGTATTTTCCCTTCAAGCATTTCCAACATCGCTCCACCGCCCGTTGAAACATAACTAACTTTTTTATCGAGCTTAAATTTATGAACCGCCGCAACGGAATCACCGCCACCTACTAATGAGAAAGCTCCATTTTTAGTAGCTTTCGCTATATTCCGCCCTAAAATTTCGGTGCCTTTAGCAAAAGAATCCATTTCAAAAACACCAACTGGACCGTTCCACAAAATTATTTTTGAATCAAGAATCACTTCTTCGAAAATCTTGTTGGTTTTGGGTCCAATATCCAATCCCATCCAGCCGTCAGGAATCTTGTTGACTGCTTCAATTTTTGTATTTGCGCTATCAGAAAAACTATCTGCAATTACAGCGTCAACCGGTAAATAAACTTTTACATTTTTCTTTTTTGCTTCTTCCAATATTTCTAATGCCAAGTCTTGCTTATCTTCTTCCACCAAAGAATCACCCACTTTTCCTCCTTGAGCTTTAATAAAGGTAAATGCCATTCCACCGCCAATTATTAAATTATCGATTTTATCTAGAATATTTTCAATAATGGTGATTTTTGAAGATACTTTTGCACCGCCAATGATAGCTGTTACAGGCTTCTCACTCGATTTCAAAACCTTCTCGACATTTTCAATTTCAGAAGCGAGCAATAAACCGAAGTATTTATTTTCCGGAAAGAAATCCGCAATAATAGCTGTAGAAGCATGGGCACGATGCGCAGTTCCAAATGCATCATTCACATAAACATCTCCTAGCTTTGACAGTTTTTCAGCAAAATCACGATCTCCTTTTGTTTCCTCCTCATGATAACGAAGATTTTGTAGTAAAAGAATTTCACCAGATTTCAAGTTTGATACCGCAGTCTCTACTTTAGGACCGATACAATCGTCTACAAATTTAGCTTGAACTCCCAAAATATCAGATAAGGGTTTAACAATATGTTTCAAAGAAAACTCAGGCTCCTTATCCTTGGGTCGTCCCAAGTGCGACATTAAAATACAACTTCCTCCGTCCTCTAATATCTTCAAGATTGTTGGTTTAGCAGCTCTTATGCGAGTGTCATCAGTTACATTGAAGTTGTCATCCAAGGGAACATTAAAATCAACGCGGATCAAAGCCTTTTTTCCTTTAAAGTTTATATCGTTAACTGTTTTCATATTCTTAGATTTTGAATACAAATATAGTTGTTTTGTGCTTTTTAAGAAGGAATTGTAGCTAGAAGTCATTTTTCAGGGAAATTTACCCAAACCATAAAAATATCTCGAGAGAAATAATCGCAAAATTGCTTAGATTTGCGAATGGATTTTTCAGAAGTAATAGGTCAAAAATACATAAAATCACATCTTTCACAGACCATTAAAAATGGTCGTATCCCACACGCGCAGCTCTTTTCAGGTGTAAATGGAAGTGGATTGTTACCTATGGCCATCGCTTATGCTTCTGAACTTTTATGCAAACAATATGAAAAGCAAAGTCCAGAGTATAATTCTTGTAAAAACAAAGTCGCAAAGATAAGTCATCCTGATTTACATTTTGTTTATCCCGTCAATACTAGCGATGCAATAAAGAAAAATGCTATTTCAGACAATTATGCTGAAGAATGGCGAAATTTTGTTTTAATTAATCCGTATGCGTCTCTTTTTGAATGGCTACAAACTATTGGTATTGAAAAAAAGCAAGGGAATATCAGCAAATATGAAGCTGAAAATATTTCTAAAAAGCTGTCACTTAAAGCTTATGAAGGAGGTTATAAAGTGATGATTATATGGATGGCAGAAAATATGAATTCAGACTGTGCCAATAAAATCTTGAAGTTGGTTGAAGAGCCTACAGATAAGACGGTGCTCTTGCTCCTTAGTGAAAATGAGCAGCAGATAATAGCAACAATTCGTTCTCGGTGTCAAAAATTAGTATTTCCATTACTTTCAGAGATCGATATAGCTAATAGTTTAAGCGAAAAAAGAAATATAGAAAACAACTTAGCTCTTAAAACTGCAAGAAAAGCACGTGGAGATTTTAATAAAGCGCTTCAACTACTAGAGGATACAGGAGAAGATGATATATTCGAAAAATGGTTTATTAGTTGGGTTCGGACTGCTTTTAAAGCAAAAGGAAATAAAGGCGCGATAAATAATCTACTTGATTGGAGTGATGAACTTGCAGGTCAAGGTCGTGAAACTCAGAAAAAATTTCTCACCTACTGTATCGAAGTTTTTAGACAGTCACTATTAAAAAACTATAAAGCGGATTCACTTTTGTTTTTTGAAGCTAAGGATAAAACCTTTTCACTTTCCAAATTTGCGCCATTCGTTCATCAAAACAATATTTTCGAAATTAATGAAGCTTTAGAAGAGGCTTCATATCACATAGAGAGAAACGGAAATGCAAAAATTATTTTTACTGATCTTTCGATAAAGCTGACAAGATTAATTCATAAAAAAGAACTTGTATAAGTAAAAATTATAATCTTTACATTAACATAAATTTCTTCTATTAATTTGGGCTCATTTTCGCACCGCTCCCTGAAAAGAACATAAAAAATTAATAGTTCAGCACCATGGAAGCTAAAACACTTCTTAGAATCGCTTAAATTGCGTTATTTCACTTTTCTGAAGCAATATATATGAGAAGAATACTCTTTTGACGCATTCCCTTTTAAATTTGATCTAAGTCCAATCCAAAATGCCTTTAGTGAAAATTTGTTTCCAGTTTTATATTTCTCAGAAAGGAGGCTAACATAAAACGAATCAAAAATCATCGGTTCAGTTTTTTCTAATATGAAATTTTTAGAAAATAATTTTTCCATCGACTCTTTTGAAAAATGCCAAAGGTGTCTAGGAACATCATACGCTGCCCAAAATTCTTTATAATATTTCGCGTCGTAACTTTTAAAATTCGGCACAGCGATTATTAACGT
>CAJDWD010000024.1_pt1 | contig 10240 bp, 7 predicted proteins | sample 7391451 | NCBI WGS metagenome assembly CAJDWD01 (sample SAMEA7055716, study PRJEB34461) | soil metagenome | biome: terrestrial ecosystem; feature: Peninsula; material: soil | place: Antarctica | collected 2016
GGCTTCAAACTCAACAACAAAATAAAACAAGCCAAATTTTAACTTTAATATGGTAATCGTCACAACAGAAAAATAGAATCTCAAAAACAATGAATTTAAACTTCGCTTTTTGATTTTTCCCTTAACTTTGATTTTCAACAAAAAAGTATTTTCAAAATATATCCAAGTCAGAAATAAAAATGAATATATCGACCCTTAAAAACCGTTCGCTTCCTGTAATTCTGCACACCTTGGCCTGGTTGCTCCTCATTATCTTGCCTCAGTTTATTATCAATCGATTTTGGGGCAGCAACAACCACATTGCCTGGGGTTTTTACCTTGGCGCAACCATGTATGGAATCATTTTTTATGTCAATTACCTCTGGCTGGTTCCTCATTTTTATTTAAAACATAAAAAAGTAGTTTATGTCGTTTCGGCCGCAATAGTGATAGCCGTGTTGTATTTCTTTTTCATCATGATTAACGAGCAATATTTTCACAATACCGAACGCGATAAACAAATGGCAGAAGCATTTGAAAAAGTGATGAAAGACAAGGTGATTCGCCGTCCGCCGATGAAACAACTCCAATTGTATTATTTTTTGCTGACTTCACTAATCGTAACCGGATTTTCCATTGGTTTGCGCGTGATTCAACAACACAGCGCCAGCGAAAAACGTCAGAAAGAACTCGAAAAAGAAAAGCTGAATTCGGAACTGGCATTTTTGAAAAACCAGGTCAGCCCACACTTCTTTTTCAACACACTAAACAATATTTACTCGCTGATAGAAATCAATACAAACGATGCGCAGGAGGCAGTTTTAAAACTCTCGAAACTAATGCGGTATTTGCTGTACGACTCGGAAAACGGTAAAACCAGCCTTGGCAACGAAATCAGTTTTATGACACATTATGTCGATTTGATGAAACTCCGGATTTCGAAAAAAGTGGAACTGAAAGTAGATTTGCCCCATACGGAAATCAATCTTGAAATTCCGCCGCTACTTTTTATACCATTTATCGAAAACGCATTTAAACACGGCATTAGTTACCGCGAAAAATCGTTTATCCATATTTCGATGACAATTGAAAACAACCTTATAAAATTTAGTTGTATCAATAGTATAGGGCAGGCAACCGAAAAAAACAGCGATGAAAACCATTCGGGAATTGGCTTGGAAAACGTAAAAAAACGATTGAATTTGCTTTTCCCCGAAAAACATAAACTTTCGATTGAAGAATCGGATTCGGAATATAGGGTTTCGCTCGAAATTGAAATAAATCCATAAAAATGATACGGACAATTGCTATAGATGACGAACCGCTCGCACTCCAGTTGGTTAAGGGCTATGTTCAAAAAACACCGTTCCTCGAATTGCTGGCTTCGCTCGATAACCCACTGGATGCCATGGAGTTCCTTAGTAGCAATCCCGTTGATTTAATTTTATTGGACATTCAAATGCCCGATTTAACAGGGATTGAATTTACACGAATACTTGAAAATCGCCCTAAAATAATTTTCACAACGGCTTATGAAAAATATGCCTTGGAAGGATTTAAACTCGAAGCTGTTGACTACCTTTTGAAACCTTTCAGCTACGAAGAATTCCTGAAAGCGGCGAAAAAAGCGGAGAAATTAATCCGACTCGAAAGAGCGGAACGCCGGGAAGTAATTGAAGCCAGCAACGAGTTTCTTTTCCTGAAATCGGAATATAAAATCCGTAGAATTAATTTCAACGAAATAAAATACATCGAAGGCTTGAAAGATTATGTCAAGGTTTTTCTGCAAAACGAGGACAGACCAATCCTTTCACTCAGTTCGTTAAAGGCGTTGGAAGCCAAACTTCCCGAAGCCAAATTTATGCGAGTGCACCGTTCGTTTATCGTCAACCTCGAAAAAATCGACACCATCGAGCGCAGCCGGATAGTTTTCGGGAAAATTTATATCCCCATTAGCGATCAATACAAAGATCAATTTCAGGCGTATTTGGACAAGAATTTTCTGTGAGGATTTATTTCAGTCTAAGGTCCAAAAGCAGGAATTTATATATATAATATTTTAATAAAAAAGTCCTTTAAGGGGAAACGGCAAATTCTGTCCGGATAAATAACTCCTATTGAATACTGTTTTCATTGTGTAGTAAAGGTGTATTTAGCCTTGTTATGGTTGTGGTAACCGACTTTCCATCCGAAACGGTAAGTAATAGTTTAAAATATTCATGGTTTTCAGGAATCCTTAACCTTAAAACAGGGCCGGTGTCTATTTCCTTTATCGCAAGGTAATTTCCGTATTTGTCGCATTTTATTAGCGACCATTCAAAATCGAAGTTTTCAAAGTCCAAACCATATTTCCATTCTTCATTTTCTATAGAAACCATTGCATAATAGTCTAACAATAATTTTCCATAAATAGGAACTGCGGGCTTTAAAATCCTGACAGTCTTTTTATTGATAATTGAATCTGATTCATGTAATGAATTATTCAATCTAAAGTACTCAGTCCTTGGCCTGCCATTGCGGTCAGTAATTCCATCAAAAGTCAGTTTATTGCTTTCATGCTGATCCTGCCAGGAAGTTAAGAAAAACGAGGGTTTTAAATTCCATATTTCAGGGTTAATAAGAATTTCTGTATCAACTTCACTAAATAAAAAATTTATTTCGGAATTTTTAAAATAATCAATTAACGAAATTAAGTGTTTATCATCTTTTACCTTTAATCCAAAATATTCTATTCCGTTGACATTATTTGCCAGCAATTGAGAATGGTAAACTGAAAGCCTGTTAACCTCCAAATCAATTATTAGAGGTCTTTCAGGATCAATTTTTTTTATTTCTGCAACAAGATTTTTTAGCCAAATGATATAGGCGCGGTTCTGATACAGTAATTCTGGTTTATGAAAAAAATCTTTTTGATTGAAAAGAACATCATTCTGGATGTTCCATGAAGAAATGTGCGCTAGGTTTTTATGTTTTGCCACCTCTTTTAGGATTGTTTTTTTCAATTGATTTGATTCCAGAGTATCTTTCATGAAATCAACAAAGGCCGGAATCCAAAAACCAAAGGAAACATTAAGGTCAAACTCTTCTGAAATGTTTAAGATGTTATAATCGTAAATTGAATTTCCGCTAATTTTAATGGTGTTTAAACCTATGCTCTTAATTTTCTTAAAATCTGATGACAGTTTTCTCCGGTTCAAAACATGGTAGTTTTTTCTCCAATCATGACTATGTTTCAGGTTAATCCCTTTAATATCATTTAAGTTGCTAATTGCCTTTGTTTTAGCTGCATTGTTTTTAAGAACCGGTAATGAAGAAAAGACATAATTTGGTACTTCCTTACTTTTAAAAGAAGTTTTAACCACTTGGTTTTCAGGGATTGTCCAGTCAAGGTATGAATTCATTTGTAGCCCTTTGGGCCAATTGCTATCCACCTTGCTGTTAAAGTAAATAACTGATTTTATTTCTTTAAAATCGTTTTCGATTTCAGTAAAAGCATCTTCAAGCCATTGGCTTTGATTCCGGTCGTTATGTAATGTTCCAAATTCAGAAATGATCACCGGAGTTTGTGGTAAATTAATTAACTCTTCATGAAAAGGGTCATATAAACTTTTAAAATCATGCCATTTTCCGTCCTGATTAAGCTCCCCGTAATTCAGAATATTAATGCCAATCCAGTCAACATATTCTCTCCCGGGATAAAATACCGGTAAATTTTCTGCTTTCCATGGATTCCAAATCCAGATAACATTGTTGACATTGTTATTTTTAAATATTTCGTAGGTGTGGATCCAGGCATTTTTAAATTTCCATGCGGAATCACTACCTGAAATAAACCAGGGGTAAAACGGGTTGTCAAACTCATGTGCAAATCTCAAAAAAACAGGTCTTCCTAAGCTTTTTAATTTTTCTGAAAACTTTAATATAAAATCATCGAAATAACCATTCTCTATGAGATCATACACTTGGATTCCGCCTTCTATTTCGTCCTCAAAGGAATTTAACCAAGGCTCCCATGTAATCATAGGAATGGATTTGCTGAGGTAGATTGAATCCAGTATTTCCTGTGGAAAATTTGACTCAATATCTTTTTCCCACGCAACATAAAGCGAAACGATATCGAAATTTTCATCAATTTGACCAGATACCTTATTAACATTTCCAAGGCTGGTAATACCATTATCATTTTGAGGTGCAAAAATGCCAATGTAATTGATCACATTTTTTTGTTGAATTTCCGGTTTAACGCCGCCCCACTTGCCATATTCAATTTTATAATAGAAACCACCTGATATGGTTAAAATAACTATCACCAACAGGAGCGCTGCTTTATGCCATGTAGCATAGGCCTGGTTCTTTATAAAACTTAGGAGGGATTTTTTTTGCGCTTTAAAATCAAGATTTATCAATACTGGCTTTTGTTTTTCATATGCCAATATTAAAGTGAAGAACATAAAAAAAGCATTTAATAGGGCAAAACCGGACATGAAAATTGAAAACGGAGTAAAATCGACATTTAAACCGTAAATTACTGCAACAATCGAAATTATTCCAGCTACAAGATTAGGTATCAGAATTTTCCAGTTGGTGATGCTTTTGTCCTCTTTAGGAGTAGGCAAGTAGGGTACTTTTTTCCGGATGACCGTGTAAACAGAACCAATAATATAAATCCACCAGGTACACGCCAGCAGCAATCCGCCCATGAGGTGAGTTCCGCGTTCACTTTTATCCATAACCCATTTTTGCGCATAATAACGGATGCCCAATATAGAAGTTAGAATGGGTAGGAAGATGAGACCAAAATTTATTATGTTACCTTTCCACGGAGTACTAGCTGTAAATAATGAGACAATTGGAATTAAAAGGCTTAATAGAATAATAAATCCGGAGAGGTAGTGCAACGGTAAAGTTCCAAAATGGATTCTTTGACGCCAGGTAAAATCTTTAAACAGTTTTGGAAAAACAGATACCAACAATTCCAGCGTCCCTCTCGACCATTTCAACTGTTGTTTGTAATACGAAGTAATCGAGGCAGGTACAAGTCCTTTTGTGAATATTTTTGGAACATAAACTGATTTCCATCCCTTTGCATACAACTGCATGGTCGTGTGCATATCTTCCGATAACCCAGGGGCATGTCCGCCAATTGAATCAAGTGCTTTTCGTCTGAAAACACAATTCGCCCCTATGGCATTTACCGTTCCATAAGAGCTCATTGTCATCATTACAGGGCCGTAGAAATGGAAGGTTTGTTCGGCAGCTCCTCTTGCTACCAGCGATTCATCAATGTTATAGTAGGCTTGAACAGACTGAACGAACCCAATTTTTTCATCCTCAAAATAGGGGACAATTTCATCCAGGAAATTTTCTTTTGGTATATGGTCGGGATCCAGTATCAGACAAATATCTCCGGTTGCCTGTTTAAGGGCGTTGTTGATGTTCCCTGCTTTAGCATTAATCCTGTTGTTCCGTGTTACATGCACTATACCATGTGATTTGCAAAACTCTTTCAGATAAGCGTCATTTGCTTCATCGCATAAATAAGTTGTATGCGGATATTTCATGCGTTGAATGGCCAGAAGAGTTTCTTTTACCATTTCATAAGGTTCGCCCGGGAAATAGGTCGTAAAAACATCAACTGTAAATTTTTTTGATGTTATAGGCTTCTCCGGAACAGAAATATCCCAGTAATGGTACCAGATATAAATAATTCTGAAGCTGTCGAAAACAAGCGGCCCCATTAACATCCAGTAAATAAGCTTGCTATCAATCAATTCCGGCTTTAAAAACCAATAGAAAAAATTGATTATACTTAGCAGGCCAAGAATAATTAATATCCTTAGGGTAATTAGTTCCTTTCGCGACGGCGTCTTGATTATGTGGGTCTTATTCATTTATCTATTAAAACGTAAAAAGGTGTGTTGGTAACAGCAAAATTCCCGTTTTTATCATAAACATAAGCAAAAATCCTGTAGGGCCCTTCTGTTGCCGGAGTACGGAATAATACTTCATCACCATTGCTGTTTTCAAAACGATTTGTAATTTTTTTTGTGGTTTTATGTTTGGCTCCACCTCCCTCGTAGTTCCAGCCTTCTTCGTATATTTCCCAGTTAAATTGCAAGGTTGAATCACTTTGACTATTTAATAGTACCTGTGCTTTTTGTAATTCATTCGGCTTAAAAACCAAATTACTTTTGGCGCCTTTATTATTAACCAGCATATATTTTATTTGGGGAGGTAGAATTTCATTAGTGTCTTTTTTCCAAATATGCTGAAGTTCGTAGTAAATCTGCGATTTTCTTCCTTGTTTGTCAAAAATGTTAAACCATGTTTGTGTTCTTTCTTGTTTTTGCCCCCAGTAAAAAACAGCGCTTCCTAACAATTGATCATAATGATTTAAAAAATACCAGTAATTCTCTTTGTATTGCTCGCCTTTATTGGTACTGGTTGTTTCGTAAGGCGCATCCCAGGAGGTTTTTTCCTGAGCCCATGGCCCTTCCATTCCCCATTCGCTAATATAAAATGGTTTCATGTGAATTAGTTTGGCAAGTTTATTTAGTTGGGGTTTTATTGTTTGCGGAGGTGCAAAAATATTATATCCAATAACATCAATGTCTGGTGAATAAATATGAATGTTGAGCAATTTTTTCCAAAATTTGCTTGTTGATACACTCGTTGTTATGGGGTGGTCGGGGTCTTCGGTATGTATGAAATCAATGAGTTCATTAAATGTTCTGATAAATTTTTTTCGTTGAAACAACACTTTGAAAATTTCAATAACATCATTAAAGTTTGTCGCAATCCTGTTTTTTTGAATAACAACCGGATATTGAAGTTCGTTGCCAAGATTCCACATTAAAAGTGCAGGATGGTCTTTATATTTTATTACAACAGTTTTAATTTTTTCCTTTAACAGGATAACTTCTTCTTTTATTAAATATTGATTGTAAGAGGTTTCAAACCTATATAATGGCAAATCAACTATTACGGCTAAATTATATTTGTGTGCTTCATTTAACTTGTTTTCAAGGTTCAGCGTGTCATATAACCGGATTGTATTACCTCCGATTTCTGCCAGCTCTTTAAAATAAGATTCACCGCCTGCCCCCTGAATAAAAAACGGCTTTCCATTTCTGAAAAGCTCATATCCATCTCCGGTTTTTTTAATGTAAACCTTTTTGGTTTCATCAACCGGCTTTTCTTTATTGAGATTCCGTAAAACAAAAAATCCCGAGATAGCCAAAACGAGGAATACCAAACTAGTATATATAAGCAGTTTAAGTATAAGTTTCACTTTATATTCTTTGATTGTATTTGGACTAAAAAATTTTCCAAAAATTTTAAATATTCGATTTAATGATTTAAGCGGCTAAAGTAAAAAGAATTTTTCAGTTATTCAGAACTTCCAAAAATTTGTAAAATGTATTTTTTGTAATGCTCCAATCGGGTGGTTTTATTTCTCCCCATGCCAGAGGAATATCTGACATGTTGAAATAGTTAACACCTTTTATTCGAGGGGTTTCTCTGATAACTTTTGCAGCTTCTTCCATCCACTTGGTTTGGTATTCTTCCGGGCCTTTTACTCCAAATTCAGTAATAAATATAGGTTTGTCAACAAACCGGATGCGCCAGTATTTGCGGTTAAAGATTTTTTCGAAAGATTCCTGCATTTCCGGATTGGTAATATTTTTATCCGGTAGTCCATAAATGGCAATACTTACAAAATCTACTAAATCATTTCCTGGCCACCATTCCAGCGAACCCCGGTCACCTGCCGGCCCCCAAACACGTTTTACATTTGAAGGCAGCGAATCCTTATAGGTCATAAAATAGCGGTATGACTTGATGTAAACCAATGGGTCCTGACTTTGCCAGGGATACCGGGTAATTGGAATTTCCATTTCGTGGGCATACCGTAAATACACCCGTTTTTCAGTTGAAAGGATTATCGAATAAAGCACATCAAGTTCCTTATCGTATTTCCCGTCAGCAACATCTTGAAGCACCTGTAATTCGTCTTCTGCGTATGGGCTTTTGTGAGGTTCAAAAGTTACAATTACATCATGGCCACGCTCAATTACTTTTTTAAATTCGTTCTGAAATTTACCGTCATGGAGCATGCGAAAATCAGTAAAAATATGTTCTGAAGTTATGGGTTCTTCATGGTTTAGTCGTGAAAACTTATCGAATACTCCAATTTCTAATTTTTCGCGCTGAACTGAATTTCGATTGGATAAAGGATGTTTGAAGTTTTCAGCAGAATATATGATGTCCCTGTCCTTATTAATCTTTTGTGTGAGTGATGAAATAAGTTGATTGGTAACTGAATCATTATCAATTTGTTTCGAACCCAGAATAAAAATTGGTTTATCGGTAAATCTTAACCGGTGTAGCCGCCTGAAAATATCATACGCTATTGGGTAGTTTTTTGGATAAACATCCAATGGAATTTCGGAATCGCTTTTTATTGTTACAGAGGCGGCATCAACAACATCGTCCCCCGGGTAAAATTCCATAGCCCCCGGATAACCTGCCGGTCCCCAGATAAGTTTAATCTGCGGAGCATGTTTTTTGCACAAAGAAGCAAAATGGCGAAAGGCAGAAATATAGGCTTGTCCTCCAATTTGCTGCCAGGGATAGCGAGAGACCGGAACTTCCATGTCTGGATTAAACCGAAAATATACATTAGGCCGTTTTCCAATAAATTCAACACACATTTTTTTTATTATATCATCATATTTGCCTTTCGTCATGTTAGTAAGTACATTATTTTCATAAAATGACAAACTGTGTGTATCCCAGGTTTCCAATGTAAACATTAGTGGCACATGTTCAGAAATTTGTTCTATCTCACCTAATTTTATTTTTAAATTTTTGATATTTTGGAGTTTAACAGTATAATGGAAACAAGAATCAAAAATTTTGTTTTCGGCGCCGGGATGAAAGGAAAATACAGCGAGAACGTGTTCCGAAGCATTTAATCCCATGGTATTGTCTTGCTTTGGCTTCAAGAGTTTAATAAGGGTTTTATGATATCTGATTAGAAATAGACTGAATAACAAAACTCCAGCTAACGTCAATAAAATAAGCAGTGTTTTTCTCATCTTTTCTTTTTTAACGTGAGCTTTGTCTTAAGCTGTTACCGAAAAATTATCAAATGGTTTAAGGACGAGAAATGAATTGGCAAAGAAACCTGCCAGCAGTTTAACCATGGCATTTTCCAGACTTCTGTACCCTAAGCTTTCTATTGAAAAGTAGTGTTTTAATATATCAATAACCGATTCAATAGCCTTCCATACTTGAAGCCATATGTTGTCTTCAAAAAGTATCAATTCATTTTTCATATTCATTTTAATTTTTGTAATCCAACTCGAATTCAATATAAGAAATACCAAAAATATTTTTTTTAAAAGAGTTTGTATATATTTTAAGCATTGAAATTTAAGAACTTAACAAATAAAATCTTTTTTGATATGGATACCAAAACTATTGAAATTTTCTATTTAATCAATGAGTCTTGCAAAAATTTGAATAACGCGTACTGGATGAATAAACCTCTAAAAAGTTTAGAACCCGTGCGTTCACGGCGTCCAATAGCGAAGTGATCACTATTGTTACGCTATTTGTACTTAAAGAATTACAGGTGTTTGAAGTAGTTGCATATTCAATACTTGCAAAAGCACATGCAGTCTGAGTTCCCTAAAACGTTTTTGTACAGCTGTTTTGTCTAACTTTAAATGAAATCGTTGCTGTTCATGGAAGTGCTCCTTTAACTGTGTTTTAAGGACAAAGGCACTATTGTTTCGTTTATCGATTCTCCCCAAATCAGGTCACGCCGGCAGCTGTTTTTTGTTTTTAGGCTTGTCATAAAATTTATCTCTTTTGATAAACCCTCACATAATCTACCAACAAAACATCGGGAAAAACGGATTTGGCAATTTCTTCAAGGTTATTAGGATATTCCATACTCAAAATCAAATACTGTTCGATATTCGAAATACCCTTGGTAACTTCATAGAATTTATATCCATCGATATAAAAAATATAGCGGTCGGTCAACCATTCCACGGCAAAATTATGAAAGCCTTCTCCCACTCCTTTTAAATAGCTCTGATAACCTCGCGTTGACTGTTGATTTGGACCATATGCCCAGTGCACATTGTGGGAAATAATATCGTCGCCTAACTTCCGAAAACATTCCATAATATCGATTTCAGCACCGTAAATAGAAGGATCTTCTCCTTTTGCAATATCGGTTGACTGA
>CAJDWD010000181.1_pt1 | contig 10199 bp, 20 predicted proteins | sample 7391451 | NCBI WGS metagenome assembly CAJDWD01 (sample SAMEA7055716, study PRJEB34461) | soil metagenome | biome: terrestrial ecosystem; feature: Peninsula; material: soil | place: Antarctica | collected 2016
GGGGGTCGTTTTCAGTAATAAGATGGAGAAATCTATCACTGTTGCTGTAAAATGGAAGGAAAAACACCCTATATATGGGAAGTTCGTTAATAAAACGAGAAAATTTCATGCTCATGATGAGAAAAATGACTGTAACATTGGTGATACAGTACGAATAATGGAAACACGTCCTTTGAGTAAAACGAAGAGATGGAGATTGATAGAAATTTTAGAAAGAGCTAAATAACATGATACAACAAGAATCAAGATTAGCTGTCACAGATAACAGCGGAGCAAAAGAAGCATTGTGCATTCGTGTATTAGGTGGAACTAGAAGACGATATGCATCGGTAGGTGATGTAATAGTTGTTGCTATTAAGCATGTTATAGCTTCAAGTGAAGTTAAGAAGGGTGCAGTATCTAAAGCTATTATCGTTCGCACAAAAAAAGAGATCCGTCGTACTGATGGGTCATATATTCGTTTCGATGATAATGCCTGTGTATTGCTAAACGCTTCTGGTGAATTACGCGGAAGTCGTATTTTTGGACCAGTTGCTAGAGAGTTACGTTCGACAAACATGAAGATTGTTTCACTAGCGCCTGAAGTGCTTTAATCATTTAAAAGGAGTTATACAATAATGAGTAAATTACATATAAAAAAAGGCGACACGGTTTTCGTAAATGCTGGTGAAGATAAAGGTAAAACAGGTAGGGTATTGCAAGTTCTTATAAGTAAAGATCGCGCAATAGTTGAAGGTATCAATATGATGTCTAAACATTCAAAACCAAACGCCCAAAATCCTCAAGGAGGAATTGAAAAAATGGAAGCCTCTATACATATTTCTAACCTCAACTTGGTAGATCCAAAAACTGGGAAACCCACTAGAATAGGTAGAAAAGAAAATAGCAAAGGCAAATTGACACGTTTTGCAAAAAAATCAGGGGAGGAAATTAAATGAGCACAGTAGTAAATTTAAAAGAAGACTATAAAAATAGGATTGTTCCTGCTTTGGTAAAAGAGTTTTCATACAAAACAGTCATGCAGGCTCCTAAATTAACTAAGATTGTAATTAATCAAGGTTTAGGAATTGCGATAGCGGATAAGAAAATTATCGAAACAGCTATTAATGAGTTATCAGCAATAACTGGTCAGAAAGCAGTTCCAACTTATTCAAAAAAAGATATATCTAACTTTAAGTTGCGTAAAAAAATGGCTATTGGTGCCAGAGTTACTTTGCGTCATGATAAGATGTATGAGTTTCTTGAAAGATTAGTTCGAGTAGCATTGCCACGTACACGTGACTTCAGAGGAATTGAAGCAAAACTTGATGGAAGAGGAAACTATACTCTTGGAATTGCAGAACAAATAATATTTCCGGAGATTAATATTGATAAAATAACTAAAATTTTGGGAATGAACATAACTCTTGTAACTTCTGCAGAAACAGATGAAGAAGGATATGCTTTATTAAGAGAATTTGGATTACCATTCAAAACTAAAAAAAATACTAAATAAATGGCAAAAGAATCATTGAAAGCTCGGGAAGTAAAAAGAGCAAAGTTAATTGCCCGTTATGCTGAAAAAAGAGCTCGATTAATAGCAGAAGGTGATTATGATCCTGTTCGTGCTCACAATCGTTGTAAGATAACTGGACGTCCGAAAGGATATATTCGTCAGTTTGGTGTTTCTCGTATTCAATTTAGAGAAATGGCTTCACAAGGATTAATTCCGGGAGTTAAAAAAGCAAGTTGGTAAATATACTTTCAAAGCTTAGAAGAATAAATTAATTAAATATTGTCTCGATAGACGAGATCAATTTAAACCAATAATAAAAATGACAGATCCAATAGCAGATTATTTGACGCGATTGAGGAATGGAATTCAAGCACATCATCGTGTTGTGGATATTCCTGCATCAAATCTAAAAAGAGATATAACAGAAATTCTCTTTGACAAGGGGTACATTCTTAATTATAAGTTTGTAGAAGAGGGACCTCAGGGCTTAATTAAAATTGCATTGAAATACGATCCAGTGACCAAAATTAATGCAATAAAGAAGTTGACACGTATATCTTCACCTGGTTTACGCCAGTATGTAGGTCATAAAGAACTGCCACGAGTTTTAAACGGCTTAGGTATAGCAATAGTTTCTACTTCTCAAGGTGTAATGACAGATAAAGAAGCCAGAACATTAAAAGTTGGCGGTGAAGTTTTATGTTACGTATATTAAATTAGGAAAAACATGTCAAGAATAGGAAAATTACCAATAACATTACCTTCATCAGTTTCTGTAAACATTGCAGATAACAATTTAATCACTGTTAAAGGACCTAAAGGAGAATTGCATCAACAAGTGCATCCTGAGATGAAAGTGAGTCTTGAAGAAGGAGTTTTAACAATAGATAGACCGTCAGAAGCAAAAGAACATAAAGCACTTCATGGACTTTATCGTTCATTGCTTAACAATATGATAATTGGAGTTTCAGAAGGCTTCCGTAAAGAGTTGCAATTAGTAGGAGTAGGTTTCAGAGTTACAAACACTGGACAGCTTTTAGAATTATCTTTAGGTTTTACACATTCAATTTTTTTGCTATTACCCGAAGAGATTATAGTTGAAACCAAGATGGAGAGAAATAAAAGTCCGCTTATTATTTTAGAATCTTGCGATAAACAATTAATTGGTCAAGTATGTGCCAAAATTCGTTCGTTTAGAAAACCTGAGCCTTATAAAGGAAAAGGTGTTCGTTTTGTGGGTGAACAAGTACGTCGCAAATCGGGTAAGACAGCTGCAAGCAAATAATTTACGTAAACTGAAATTACAATGTTAACAAAAATAGAGAGAAGATTAAAAATAAAAAAGCGTGTCCGCGATAAAGTTGAAGGTACACTTGAGTGTCCTCGTTTGACTGTGTATCGTAGTAACAAGCAAATTTACGCACAAATAATTAATGATGTTGCTGGAACTACACTTGCTGCAGCTTCATCTTTGAAAATAGAAGATAAGCTTCCCAAAAAAGAAATAGCAGCAAAAGTAGGTGAACTTATTGCCGAAAAAGCAAAAGAGGCAGGTGTCGAGAAAGTTTCATTCGACAGAAATGGTTATCTCTATCATGGACGTGTTAAAGAATTGGCAAATGCCGCTCGTAAAGCAGGACTTAAATTTTAAAAAATCATGGCAAGAGGAATTAATAAAGTAAAAACGTTCAACGATATAGAGTTGAAAGATAGGTTGGTAGCTATTAATAGAACTACTAAGGTAACCAAAGGAGGACGCACATTTACATTTGCAGCCATGGTTGTTGTTGGAAACGAAGATGGTGTTGTTGGATGGGGACTTGGTAAGGCTGGTGAAGTTACTACTGCAATAGCAAAAGGTGTTGAAGCAGCTAAAAAGAATTTGGTAAGCATTTCAATTCATAAAGGAACTATCCCTCACGAACAATTAGCTCGTTTCAGTGGTGCAGAAGTATTTATTAAACCAGCTGTTACAGGTACAGGAGTAAAGGCTGGTGGTGCTATGCGTGCTGTCCTTGAGAGTGTGGGAATTACGGATGTATTAGCAAAATCAAAAGGTTCATCAAATCCACATAATCTTGTTAAAGCAACAATTACGGCACTTATGGAACTTAGAGATCCAATTACCGTTGCTCAAACAAGAGGCATAGGTTTAGATAAAGTGTTTAACGGATAATTAAGGAAGATATCAAAATGGCTAAAATTAAAGTGAAACAGACGAAAAGCAGAATTGGATCTCCTAAGGATCAAAAGAGAACATTGGATGCTTTGGGTCTAAGAAAAATGAATAAAGTTGTTGAGCACGATGATACTCCAACTATAAGAGGTATGATTACTAAAGTACAACACTTAGTAACAATAATAGAATAAGAAACAAAGATAATAATACATTAAAAGATGAATTTATCGAACTTAAAACCGGCAGAAGGATCAACTAAAACACGCAAAAGAATTGGCCGAGGTCAAGGATCAGGTTTAGGAGGAACTTCTACCAGAGGGCATAAAGGAGCACAATCAAGATCTGGTTATTCTAAGAAAATTGGTTTTGAAGGAGGACAAATGCCAATTCAACGTCGTTTACCGAAGTTTGGATTTACACCTCTAAAAAGGACCGAATACAGAGTTATCAATTTAGATAAATTACAAGAATTAGCCGACAGCAACAATCTAACTGTTATTGATACAGAAGTAATGATTAAAGCTGGTTTAATGGCTTAATGGCTCCAAAACACTTGTTAAAAATACTTGGAAATGGTTCTTTAACTACCAAGTTAGAAGTAAAGGCACATGCTTTTTCTAAATCGGCAGAAGAAGCTATTACAAACGCAGGAGGAACAACTGTAAAAATCCAATAAAATGAAATTCGTAAAAACAATTGAAAATATTTGGAAGATTGAAGATTTGAGAAAAAGGCTCATAACTACTCTTTTCTTCATAACTATCTATCGTTTTGGCTCGTTTGTGGTTCTTCCTGGAGTAGATCCAGCTCAACTACAAGCATTACAGTCAAATGCTAGCACAGGACTTCTGAGTTTGTTAGATATGTTTTCAGGTGGAGCTTTCGCTAATGCATCAATTTTCGCATTAGGAATTATGCCTTATATTTCTGCATCTATCGTTATGCAGTTGTTAGGTGTTGCTTTACCTTATTTCCAAAAACTGCAACGAGAAGGAGAAAGTGGACGGACTAAAATGAACCAATATACTCGTTACTTAACGTTGATTATTTTATTCATACAAGGGCCAGCTTATATATACGGAGCTTTAGGTGCGGCTATTCCAGGAGGTTTTTTTGATTGGATATTACCAACAACAATTATATTAGCTGCAGGAAGTATGTTCGTTCTTTGGTTAGGTGAACGTATTACTGATAAAGGTATTGGAAATGGCATTTCTTTTATTATATTGATTGGTATAATTGCAAGACTACCTCACGCTCTAATTGGTGAGTTTGACTCACGACTGAGAGATTCTGGTGGTGGATTAATTGTATTTATGTTGGAAATTGTTTTTTTACTTTTTATCATTGCTGCTGCAATTATGTTGGTTCAAGGTGCTAGAAAGGTTCCTGTTCAATATGCAAAACGCATTGTAGGTAATAGACAATATGGTGGTGTTCGTCAGTATATACCTTTAAAAGTTAATGCTGCAAACGTAATGCCAATCATTTTTGCTCAAGCAATTATGTTTATTCCAATTACAATTGCCAACTTTACTGCAAAAGAAGGTGGTGGTTTTTTCTCTGCTTTGATGGATCATACAAGTGTGTGGTATAATTTGTTATTTGCATTTATGATTATTGCATTTACTTATTTTTATACTGCTATAACTATAAATCCAACTCAAATGGCTGAGGATTTAAAGCGTAATAATGGTTTCATACCTGGAATAAAACCAGGTAAAAAAACCGCTGAATATATAGACACTATTATGTCTCGTATAACATTGCCAGGTTCTGTATTCTTAGCTCTTGTAGCTATAATGCCCGCTTTTGCAAGCTTTTTTGGTGTAAGTGGACAGTTTGCACAGTTCTTTGGTGGAACATCGTTATTGATTCTTGTTGGAGTTGTATTAGATACATTGCAACAAATTGAGAGTCATTTGCTCATGAGGCATTATGATGGGCTATTAAAGTCAGGTAAAATAAAAGGACGTACAGGTTCAATTGCTGCATATTAGTAGTGTGTTCTTTTAAACGATGAGTAGTAAAATGATTTATCTTAAAACTGACGAAGAAATTGAGTTAATGCGTGAAAGTAATCGACTAGTTGGAATGACATTAGGAGAGTTGTCTAATCATATTCAACCAGGGATTACTACATTACAACTTGATAAAATTGCGGATGAGTTTATAAGAGATCATGGAGCAATACCTTCTTTTTTAGGCTATGGTGGTTTTCCCAATTCAATTTGTACTTCTGTGAATGAAAATGTTGTTCATGGAATCCCCGATAATAAACCTTTGGAAGAAGGTGATGTCGTATCAATCGATTGTGGTACAAATAAAAATGGATTTAGTGGTGATTCAGCTTATACATTCTGTGTTGGCGAAGTGGATAATGAAATAAAAGAGTTGCTTAAAGTTACTCGAAAATCACTTTATTTGGGAATAGATCAGGCAAAAGAAGGCAATAGAATTGGAGATATTGGTTTTACCATACAATCATATTGCGAAAAACTAGGTTATTCAGTAGTAAGAGAGTTGGTCGGACATGGAATTGGTAGAGAAATGCATGAAGCTCCAGAAGTCCCAAATTATGGGCGAAGAGGAACTGGTCCATTAATTCAAAATGGAATGTGTATTGCAATTGAACCAATGATAAATAAGGGAAGTAAAAATGTTGTTTTTGAAAAAGATGGATGGACCGTACGAACGAAAGATCGTAAGCCCTCTGCACATTTCGAGCATACAATTGCAATTCGAAATGGAAAAGCTGACATTTTATCAACTTTTGAATTTATAAAAGATAATCTTTAAACATCGTAATTAATAGAAATGGCTAAACAAGCATCAATAGAACAAGACGGAGTTATTATAGAAGCGTTATCGAACGCTATGTTTCGAGTAGAATTAGAAAATGGGCATGAAATTACTGCTCACATTTCAGGTAAAATGCGCATGCATTACATTCGTATTTTACCCGGAGACAGAGTTAGAGTTGAAATGTCACCCTATGATCTTTCTAAAGGAAGAATATCATTCAGATACAAATAAAAACAGATATGAAAGTAAGAGCATCATTAAAAAAGCGCACGGCAGACTGTAAGATTGTAAGAAGAAAAGGCCGTTTGTACATTATAAACAAGAAAAATCCAAAGTTTAAACAACGTCAAGGATAATAATATTATTTTTGTAAAATAACAACAAATATATGGCTATAAGAATTGTAGGTGTCGATTTACCGCAAAATAAAAGAGGCGAAGTAGCCTTAACTTATATCTTCGGAATCGGACGCAGCGCATCTAACAGAATTTTAGAGAAAGCAGAAGTTGATAGAAATATCAAAGTGAAAGATTGGACAGATGATCAGGCATCTCGCATACGTGAGATAATTTCCGAAGAATACAAGGTTGAAGGAGATTTACGTTCAGAAGTACAACTTAATATTAAACGATTGATGGACATTGGTTGCTACCGTGGAATCAGACATCGTATAGGTTTACCAGTTCGTGGTCAAAGCACAAAAAATAATGCTCGTACACGAAAAGGAAGAAAGAAAACAGTTGCAAATAAGAAAAAAGCTACTAAATAATTAAGTGAATTAGTAAATATGGCAAAGAGAACTGTCGCATCAAAAAAAAGAAATGTAAAGGTTAGTCCTATGGGACAAGCACACATACATTCATCATTTAACAACATAATCGTGTCGTTAACTAATGAAGAAGGACAAGTAATAAGTTGGTCATCTGCAGGTAAAATGGGCTTTAGAAGCTCAAAGAAGAATACACCTTATGCAGCTCAAATGGTAGCATCAGATTGTTCAAAAATAGCATTTGATTTAGGCTTACGTAAAGTGAAAGTTTATGTGAAAGGACCTGGAAATGGTCGTGAATCTGCTATTAGAACTATTCACGGAGCAGGGATCGAAGTAATGGAAATTGTAGATGTTACACCATTACCACACAATGGTTGTCGTCCACCAAAGAAAAGAAGAGTATAATCAGTAATTTAAGTTTCATTTAAAAATTGAAACTTGAACTGTGATTAAGATTACATACAAAACTTCTCAGTAATCGCGGCTACACAGTTTGGGATTCAGAAAACAGATTAATTATTAAATAATGGCAAGATATATTGGTCCAAAATCAAGAATCGCCCGCAAATTTGGCGAACCCATATTCGGTCCTGATAAAGTTCTTTCAAAAAAGAACTATCCTCCAGGACAGCACGGAAATTCACGAAGAAGAAAAACGTCGGAATATGGTACTCAATTACGCGAAAAACAACGCGCAAAATACACTTATGGTGTATTAGAAAAACAATTCCGTATTACCTTTGATAAAGCCGCCCGTAGTAAAGGAATTACAGGTGAAGTTTTACTTCAGCTTTTAGAGTCAAGACTTGATAACATAGTATTTAGATTGGGTATAGCACCAACACGCGCAGCTGCTCGTCAATTAGTATCTCACCGTCACATAACTGTTGATGGGAAAATTCTAAATATACCTTCTTATAGCGTTAAGGCTGGACAGTTAATTGGAGTTAGAGAAAAATCCAAATCTATGGAAGTTGTAAGCAATGCGCTTGAAGGCTTCAATCATAGCAAATACCCTTGGTTAGAATGGGAAAGAACAAATCTTACCGGAAAATTATTACATTGGCCGGAAAGAGGAGATATCCCTGAAAACATTAAAGAACAATTAATAGTAGAATTATATTCTAAATAAATATTTCATGGCAATTTTAGCATTTCAAAAACCCGATAAAGTAATAATGTTGCAAGACGATGCCTACTATGGGAAATTCGAATTTCGCCCATTAGAACCTGGTTATGGTGTAACCATAGGTAACGCACTACGTCGCATTTTGCTTTCTTCGCTTGAAGGATTTGCGATCACTTCTATCAAAATTGAAGGAGTAGATCATGAGTTTTCAACACTTCCAGGAGTTATTGAAGATGTTTCAAACATCATTCTTAACTTGAAGCAAGTAAGACTTCAGCAAATTGTAGACGAAATAGATAACGAGAAAATAAGCATCAAATTCTCAGGAGCACAGGAGTTTAAAGCAGGTGATATAGGACGTTTAATGACCGGATTTGAAGTGTTGAATCCTGACTTGGTAATATGCCATTTAGAGAAGAAAGCAGAAATCCGTATAGAGCTTACTGTAAACAAAGGTCGTGGATATGTATCGGCTGATGAAAACAGAGAAGCAATGTTAGAGGAAGACGTTCAGGTTATAGCAATTGATTCTATTTTTACTCCAAATTCATCCTAAAGAAGCTTTGAAAGAAGCTGCTAAAATCTTGATCCATCATTTCATGTTATTTTCTGATGACAAAATCATGCTTGAAACAATCGATGCTGACAACTTAGAAGAGTTTGATGAAGAATTGCTTCATATGCGTCAACTTCTTAAGCGAAAATTATCTGATCTCAATCTTTCAGTAAGAGCACTTAACTGTTTAAAAGCAGCTAATGTAGAAACATTGGGTGAATTGGTAGAGCACAACAAGAATGACCTACTTAAATTCCGTAATTTCGGTAAAAAATCACTTGCTGAGCTTGAAGAGTTGCTTGAAGGTCTAGATCTTACCTTCGCTATGGACATTTCTAAATATAAATTAGATAAAGATTAAATAAGTAATGAGACACAATAAAAAGATAAACCATTTAGGACGCAAAACAGCTCACCGAGGAGCTATGCTTTCTAATATGTCAGCATCATTGATTATGCATAAACGCATTTTCACAACTGTTGCAAAAGCTAAGGCTTTAAAAAAAGTAGTTGAGCCAATTATCACAAGGTCCAAAGAAGATACAACTCATTCAAGACGTATTGTTTTCAGTACACTTCAAAGCAAAGAAGCTTTAACTGAGTTATTCCAAAATGTTTCTCAAAAAGTGGGAGATCGTCCAGGAGGTTATACACGTATAATTAAAACTGGTCATCGTTTAGGTGATAACGCAGCGATGTGCTTCATTGAATTAGTTGATTACAATGAGAATATGCTCAAGGATAGCTCAGCTGCTAAGAAACCAAGAACTCGTCGTTCACGAAGAAAAGCTACAGACAGTCCTGTTGTAACTAATCAAAATGTTGATAAAGCGAAAACGAAAGAACCGGTAGAGAAAGAAACTGATAAAGTAGAGACTCCAAAAGCTAAAGAACAATCTAAAACAATAGAGCCAACATCAAATAAAGATGTAATAAAGCCAGTTGCAACAGATGAAGTAAAGCCTGAAAAGCCAGCTGAACCAAAAAATGATAAAGAATAAAATCGACATCATAGAAAATTATAAAAACGTTACAATTAAAATTGTAACGTTTTTTTTTGCCTGTAAGGTAAATAGTTTTTATAAAAATCGGAACTGTTGAGTATTTTATGGCTCAGATACAAAACTATGTGTTTATTGTTTTAAATAACATTGATAAAAGCTTTTCGATTAATAAGCCAGCTTTTATATCTGTAATTTTCCGTAATGGAAGTTGAATATGCACGCAACTCCACCACTTGCAATGCACAAAGGGTGTGTTTTG
>CAJDWD010000212.1_pt1 | contig 10178 bp, 11 predicted proteins | sample 7391451 | NCBI WGS metagenome assembly CAJDWD01 (sample SAMEA7055716, study PRJEB34461) | soil metagenome | biome: terrestrial ecosystem; feature: Peninsula; material: soil | place: Antarctica | collected 2016
TATCAAATTGAGCAAGCTGAAAATTCTACGATTGAGAAGAAAACAGTTGCTACTGGTAAAGTACAGCCACGCAATGAGATTCTTATCAAACCTCAAATGTCGGGCATTATTGCCGAGCTATACAAAGAAGCGGGCGATAAAGTACAGGCAGGTGATGTGATTGCAAAAATAAAAGTAATACCAGATATGGTAACCTTGAGCAGTGCCGAGTCACGATTGACGCGGGCTCAATTAATTTTTGACCAAAGCAAAAGTAACTTCGAGCGCGATGGTCTGCTTTATAATGGTGATGTTATTTCCAGAGAAGAATACGAGAAGGTACAGTTACAATATAGAAACGACAGAGAGGAATTAAAATCGGCTAAAGATAACTTAAGCTTAGTTCGTGATGGTTTAACTGCCAGCACTGCTTCTTCTAGCAACACGCTCATTCGCGCAACAGTTAGCGGAACAATACTGGATGTGCCTATCAAAGTGGGTAACTCTGTAATCCAATCAAACAACTTTAATGATGGCACTACCATTGCATCGGTTGCCAACATGAGTGATATGTTGTTTGTTGGTAAGATTGACGAAACTGAAGTGGGTAAAGTGTCAGTAGGAATGCCAATGGAAATAACGATTGGTGCCATGCAAAACGAACGGCTTATAGCTGAGTTGGAGTATGTTTCTCCAAAAGGATCTGAAGAGAGTGGCGCCATTTTGTTTGAGATGAAAGCTGCTATGAGTATTCCTTCAAACTTATTTGTAAGAGCTGGCTATAGTGCTAACGCAGAAATAATTTTAGACAAGAGAGAAAATGTATTGACCATTCCTGAGAGTAGTCTGGAATTTAGCGGCGATACTGCTTTTGTATATCTCGTTACAAATCAGAAACCACAGGAGTTTCAACGTAAGACCGTGAAAATTGGACTTTCTGACGGAATAAAAATTGAAATTACTGATGGCTTAAAAGAAAATGACAAAATTCGTGGGAACGAAATTGTTGAACCTAAGTAAATTTGAAAGACCTATGAACTTTAAATATTTTATACTCTTAATCGTTGCAGTTTGCAGTTTATCTGCTTTGCAGGCACAAAAACTTTATACACTGCAAGAGTGCGTAGATACTGCGCTTGAAAATAATCGGACAATAAAGCAACAAGCACTAAATAAACAACAAAAAGAAATTGCTTACGACCAGGCACGTGCCGACTTGCTTCCAAACTTGAATGCTTCAATGGGACAAAACTTTGTTTATGGTCGATCAATTGGTTTAGATAACACCTATCAAAACATCAATTCAAAACAATCATCCTTTAATATCGGTAGTGATATAACGCTTTTTGATGGTTTGAAAATGAAATACAACATTGATGCCCGAAAGGCTGAAGTGCATATTTCAGAAGCCGAATTAGAAAAGATTCAGGACGATATTATCATGAGCGTTTCAACTGCATTTATGCAAGTGTTGATGAACAAAGAGTTGCTGGATATTGCTAATGATCAGGTTGAATTGACCAAAACCAACATTGCCCGTTTGAATGAATTAGTAACTAGCGGAAGAATGGCACGAGGAGAGCTTTTAGAACTGGAATCGCAGCAAGCACAAGAAGAATTCAAACAGATACAGGCTGTAAACAATCTTAAACTGTCTCTTTTGGGATCTGGAAGATTTTGAAAACTTTGATGTGGTTGTTCCTGATAACATTATGGTAGATGAAGAGATATTACTTTCGCCTGCAAACATATACGAATCTGCACTTATAGCACGACCAGAAATTCGTGGAGCACAATATCGTGTGGAAAACAGCGAGAAAAATATATTAATTGCAAAATCTGCTTATTTTCCCTCATTAAGTTTTGGTGCAAACATAGGAAGCGGTTATTATAACATGAGTGGACGGGACAATGAGTCATTCAGCACTCAGTTAAAAAATAACAGAAGTACTTCGCTTGGATTTAGTCTTCGCATACCTATTTTTAATAGGTTTCAAGTGAGAAACAGCGTCAGAAATGCTCAAATTGCACTTGAGTACAGCAGACTCGAAATTGATAAAACAAAACTCGATCTTCGCAAACGAATTGAGCAAGCCTACTACAATGCCATTGGTGCAGAAAGCAGATGGGAAGCTGCTCAGAAATCGGAAGTAGCGAGTAAGGAAGCATATCGTTTTGCGGAGCAAAAGTATGACAATGGAAGAGCTACCTCGTACGAGCTATCTCAGGCGAAAACCAATCTTGCCAGGGTGTTATCGGATCAAGCACAAGCTAAATATGAATATGTGTTTAGATTAAAATTACTTGAGTTGTTAAAGAACTAATTTTGTGTAACTATTTTGTTACTGGAATAGTCCAATACATTGAAAAACTAAATAAAAATTATGAATATGAAACATTTAAAGGTTCTCTTGTCAGCATTATTGCTCCTTGTTATAGCTGCATCATGCACTTTTGCTCAAAAAAGAGAGTTCACTAACAAAACCTACCCCATTGAATCCTTTTCATCGGTAAAGTTCGAAGCTGTTGCAAACATTATCTATACGCAATCAAACAAAGTGAGTGTAACTGTTGAAGGTGATAAAGAGTTGATAGATAAGTTGAGAATAACTGAGGAGAATGGTATTTTGAATATTGTTCACGATAAAAAATACAGGGTCAGAAATAAGAAGAATCTCACTATTTATATAAGCTCTCCTTCCATTGAAGAAATTAATTTTGATGGTGTGGGAAATTGGACCATGAAAGGAATAGTAAAAGCAAACAACCTGAAAATAGGTTTTGAAGGAGTGGGCAATTTCGAAGCATTAGAATTGGAAAGTAATAATATAAAAGTTAGTTACGAGGGTGTTGGGAATTTAGTATTGGGAGGAACAACTGACTTTTTGGAAATGAAATCAGAAGGAGTTGGCAGTATAAACACACAAAAGCTTTTAGCTAAAAAAGCTGTTGTGAGATCATCAGGCGTAGGTAGTGTGAAATTGTTTGCATCAGAAAGTATTGACCTGCAAAATAATGGCGTGGGAAGTATTACTTATTATGGAAATCCAACGGTAAAAAACTTTAATAATTCGGGTGTTGGAAAAATTAAAGCTGGCAAGTAAATATTACCAGAATAACACTTACTATTTATTAAAGGCTGTTTCAAAGTTAATTTGAGACAGCCTTTTCTTATTGACTGAATTAAGAATTTTTGGATGTGAAGATTTCAAGATTATGATGCATTAAAATGTGTCCATTCGAGTTGAACTAACCTTTTCATCCCTCTACCCTTTCATCTTATAATTCCAAATCACGCAATTTCTTAAATCATTGCAAAAAAACACCCTTTAATTGTTAAATGTTTGATTATGTGTAACCTAAATCACTTAGCACTTGTCCAATACATGAAAACAAATTTAAAAAATTATTATTATGAAAAACTTAAAATCTTTATTATTAACATCATTGCTCGTAGTTTTTGGCATCTCAACTGCAGTAGCAGAAAAAAATGGATCATTTGTCAAAGAGTACAAGATTACATCATTCTCATCGGTTAGTGCTAAAACAGTTGCTGACATTATGTACACACAATCTGACAATTTTATTGTTAAAGCTGTTGGAGAACAAGAAATGCTCGATCATTTACAAATTAGTGTAAACGAAGGAGTTTTGACAATTGAAAACGATAAAGAGTTCAACAACAAAAGTGATGAACCTCTAATTATCTATCTAAGCTCACCATCAATTAAATCAATTGAAACCCACGGCAGGGGAAATTGGAAGCTTCTGGGTAAAATTAAGACCAATTGTTTAATCATTCAATCTGAAGGAATTGGTAGTTTTCAGGCTTTAGAATTAGAAAGTAAAAAGATTTGCTTAAAGTATGGTGCCATTGGTGACTTAAAGTTAGGCGGAACAACAGATTTAGTTGAAATCAATTCAGAAGGAATTGGCAACATAGACTGTGAAAATCTTATTTCTAAAACCGCAATAGTAAAGTCTACTAAAATAGGCAAAGTGAAATGCTTTGCATCTGAAAGTCTGGGACTGTTCAATGATGGCATTGGCGAGATTACCTATCACGGAAACCCAACATTTAAGAATTTTCAAAACTCAGGTTTGGGAGAAATAAATGAGGGTCTGTAATTAAAATTAGATTTATACTTTATTATATCTAAAAGGCTGCTTCAAAGTTGTATTTTGAAGCAGCCTTTTTTTATGTCACCACCCTCGTAAATTCACTTTGAATTATTATATTTAATGATATAATTATGTCAGCTCGTCTGGTTTCAAATAAACAGTTGTTCTCTCGAACCACTTATATGCCATGCTTCTCTCATGATTTTCTTGTAAAATCAAAGCAGTCTAATAAAATAGATAGACTTACAATGTATTAAATTGATAGAATCATACTATATTTGTGGAAAGAACATTCACACTAAATATTTTAAATATGGGAAAACTATTAATTATTGGCGCAGGAGGCGTTGGAACAGTAGTGGCTCACAAGGTAGCACAGAACAATGATGTTTTTACGGATATCATGTTAGCAAGCCGTACAAAAAGCAAATGCGATGCCATAGCAGCGGATGTTAAAAAGCGTTCGGGTGTTAATATCAAGACAGCGAAAGTGGATGCAGATAACGTTCCTGAATTAGTAAAACTATTCAACGAATTTAAACCAAAACTAGTTATAAATGTAGCACTACCCTATCAGGATCTAACCATTATGGATGCATGTCTTGAAGCTGGTGTTAACTATTTGGATACTGCCAATTACGAACCTCTTGACGAAGCAAAATACGAGTACAGCTGGCAATGGGCATATCAGGATAGATTCCGCAAAGCGGGATTGACAGCTATTCTAGGATGTGGATTTGACCCGGGAGTAACAAGTATATTTACTGCCTATGCCGCCAAACATCATTTTGATGAAATACATTACTTAGACATTGTGGATTGTAATGCGGGAGATCATGGTAAAGCTTTTGCCACTAATTTCAATCCTGAAATTAACATTAGAGAAGTAACTCAAAAAGGAAAATATTGGGAAGATGGCAAATGGATTGAAACTGAGCCGCACGAAATTCACCAACCACTCAACTATCCTGAAATCGGACCAAAGGAATCCTATCTAATCTATCACGAAGAACTTGAGTCGTTAGTGAAAAATTTCCCAACACTTAAAAGAGCTCGTTTTTGGATGACTTTTGGGATTGAATACCTTACACACCTACGTGTGATTCAAAATATTGGAATGGCACGGATTGATGAAGTAGAATTTGAAGGAAAAAAGATTGTACCCATTAAATTTTTAAAAGCTGTACAACGTAACTATTATATTTACAACAATTGCAGCCACGAAGCAGCATACAAGGAAACTGGTGCTCAAGATGTAAGTTACACCACAGGTGTTCCGGCAACTATTGGTGCAAAGATGTTTATGGAAGGTTTGTGGAGTGAACCAGGAGTATTCAATGTTGAGCAGTTTAATCCTGATCCATTTATGGAACAACTAAACAAACAAGGATTACCTTGGCACGAACTATTCGATATTGATTTAGAGTTGTAGTAAAATAATTATAAACCTTGCATCTAAAACTGCAAGGTTTTTTTATATTTTTGTAGAGAATAAGAGAACAAGAAATTATAATTTCTTAGAAAATGAAACCAAGAAGCTTAGTAAATATCGAAGATTACGATAAAAACGACATTTTACGTATTATCCATACAGCCGAAAAATTCAAAAAGGAACCAAACCGATGTCTTCTCAAAGGCAAAGTTTGTGCAGCCCTTTTTTTTGAACCTTCTACGCGTACACGTCTGAGTTTTGAAACAGCCATAAATCGTCTGGATGGTCGCATTGTCGGTTTTTCTGACACGGCAACCAGTAGCGGCAACCAGTAGCGCAACAAAAGGAGAATCGCTGCGCGATACCATTATGATGGTAAGCAATTATACCGATCTTATCATTATGCGGCATCACCTGGAAGGTTCGGCAAGATATGCATCTGAAATATCTCATGTTCCAATCATTAATGCAGGAGACGGTTCCAATCAACATCCTACACAAACGATGCTCGATATTTTCAGCATTTACGAAACGCAAAAAACACTTGAAAATCTAACCATCACAATTGTGGGCGATCTAAAATATGGCCGGGCTGTACATTCGCTCATTGAAGGATTGTCCCATTTTAACCCTACTTTTAATTTTGTTGCTCCCGATGAATTAAAGATTCCTGAAAAACACAAGCTTTTTTGTGACAGAAAATCAATCAAATATCGGGAGTTTACCGAATTTTCACCTGAAGCTATCAACGAAGCAGATATTCTTTACATGACACGCGTGCAACGCGAACGGTTTACTGATTTGATGGAGTATGAAAAAGTAAAGAACATTTACATACTGAAAAATGAGATGCTTAAAAATTCTCGTGACAACTTGAAAATTCTTCATCCGCTACCACGTGTCAAAGAAATAAGCACAGATGTGGACGATAATCCAAAAGCATACTATTTTGAGCAAGCACGTAATGGAGTCTATACCAGACAAGCTGTTATTTGCGACTTGATAGGAATTAATGTTGAATCATAAAAGCAAAGCACAAAACGAGTTTAAACTTATAAATACAACCAATAAAAATGGGTAAAGCATTACAAGTAGCGGCACTGGAAAGCGGTACAGTTATAGATCATATTCCTTCCGAACAACTCTTTAAAGTGGTAAGTTTATTGAGACTTCAAGATTTGGGAAACAGAATAACGATTGGAAATAACTTAGGAAGTCGAAAAATGGGAAAGAAAGGTATTATCAAAATATCGGACAAGTTTTTCGAAGAAGATGAAATCAATCGCATAGCGCTTGTCGCTCCATATGTGAAGCTCAATATCATAAAAAACTACGAAGTCGTAGAAAAAAAAAGAGTTACGCTTCCAAGCGTTTTAATTGGAATTGTAAAATGCAACAATCCAAAATGTGTTACAAATAACGAACCTATGAAAACAAAGTTTGATGTGATTGATAAAGATCACGTTATTTTGCAATGTCACTATTGCGAAATAAAAATAAACAAAGAAGACATCATATTAAGCAAAGGAAAATAAGCAAGACTGTAAACCAGAAAATATTATTTATCAACTAACAGCCTTTATCAAAAAATATTGGTAGTTTTGAATAGATTGTAGAAAAACAAAATCAAGAAAAAATAAATAAGCGATTGCTCGATCAATAAAAATATAAATATCTGACTGAATGATACTAAATATACCCCATAACTTCCCTGCTTTAGAATTGCTTGCCAAGGAGCAATTCTCTATTACAGACCTCATTCTTACAAAGAAAGATGCAAAACCTCACATTAAAGTGGCTGTGCTTAACCTAATGCCACTTAAGATTGATACCGAAGCAGATATTCTTCGCATTATGAGTAATAGCCCGTTATACATTCACCTGGATTTTATTTATTTAGAAAGCCACTCACCAAAAAATACTCCAGTTGAACACATATATGAGTTTTACAAACCTTTTTCGGCGATAAAAGAAGACAAATACGATGGCTTCATCGTTACTGGTGCGCCAATAGAGTTACTCCCTTTTGAGGAAGTAAGTTATTGGGCTGAACTTGAAGATGTTTTTAATTGGGCACGTCAAAGTGTAGTATCTTCGCTATATATTTGCTGGGGAGCACAAGCAGCATTGCATCATTTTCATGGCATACCAAAATATGAATTAGAGAATAAATTGTTCGGAATTTATCCGCATACAGTAACAGACACTTCCTATCCATTGTTCCGTGGCTTTGACGATATATTTCATGTTCCGCATAGCCGTCATACCACAATACTTAGAGAAGACATCATTAAACACCCTGAGCTTGCAATATACTCCGAAACAGATGATGCCGGAATCTACTTAATTGCAGATACTCCCCGAAAAGAATTCTACATAACTGGTCATTCCGAATATTCACCAATGGCACTCCACAATGAATATGTGAGAGACATGAAAAAGGGATTGAATACAGTAGGAGTCCCTTACAATTACTATCCTAACAATGACCCTAATGAAGTACCATTGGTTCAATGGCGTAGTCATTCTAGCTTACTATTCACAAATTGGCTCCATTATTTTTGTTACTGTTCTACAAAAGATTTATAAAACAAGCATAAGAATTACATTTTAATATGTTCTGTTAAAACAGTATTGATTATAGTTTTTAACACTCAATATATTTTATACCTTTGTAATATTGAAGTGTTGCTAGACAATGTGTAAATAGTGAGAATAATAAAGAAATTGAACAACTTTTTAATAATAAGTTTCATCTATCGTCCATACAGAATTTTAAAATTAACATCTTAAGCTATTAAATATATGGCATTTTTCTCATTCTTTTCACGTAACAAATCTGATAATATAACTTCGTTGAAACCTTCAGAGTTTAGAAAACTCATTACAGAGAGTACAATCCAGTTAGTGGATGTACGAACACCCGAAGAATTTAACCAACGTAATATGGAAGGTTCACAACTTATCGACATTTATAATTCAAATTTTTACGATCTTGTAAATACGAACTTAGATGTCTCCATTCCAGTTGCAGTATATTGTCATAGTGGCATTCGCAGCATGAGTGCAGCAAAAATACTAGCAAAAAAAGGATTCACTGTATATAATTTAAGAGGTGGAATACTATTTTGGAAATGGTAACACCTAATATTTAATTTTTAATTTAGTATGAACGAAAAAGAAAAGATTGAACAAATAACTCAATCAACTAATTTTATTCGAGACTGGTCAATGAACTTCCTCAGTAATTTGGGGATAAGCGATCAATTTATCAAATACATCAACCTTATATTTCTAATAGCCATAGTTATTGTTTTGGTTTACATCTTACAAGTTGTAACACGTAAGATTATCACAGTGGTTTTGGAAAATACATCACGTGTAAAAAGATTGTCCTTCTTACAATATCTTTTAAAGAGGAAGTTTCCTCACTATGTAGCAATGATTATTCCTTTTAGTTTAATAAAAGGATCTATTCCTACCATTTTCTTCGATTTTCCTAAAACGATGGCTTTCGCTGATAAGATGGCCGATGCCTATCTTGTTTTTTATGTATTGTGGCTATTATCATCAGTACTGAATGCATTTGCAGACATGCTTGAACAAAAAGAGACATATAAAGACAAGCCTATCAAAAGCTATGTTCAAGTTGTTAAGATATTCCTCTATGCTATTGGAATAATAATTATTGCTGCAATTCTCTTAAATAAACAACCTGTGGTTCTACTTGGAGGTTTAGGAGCTGCATCAGCAATATTAATGTTAGTGTTTAAAGACACCATTATGGGATTTGTAGCCAGTATTCAACTATCTGCCAATGATATGGTAAGAATTGGAGATTGGATTACGATGAAGAGTTTTGATGCTGACGGAGATGTGTTCGAAATCTCTCTCACCACTGTTAAAATTCGCAATTTCGATAAAACTATTACTACGATACCACCCTACTCTCTTATCTCTCAATCTTTCCAAAATTGGCGAGGGATGCAAGAAACAGGAGGAAGAAGAATTAAAAGAGCTGTTTATATAAAGCAATCTTCTATCCGATTTATTGAGGATGAGAAAGAATTAGAGAGATTTAAACGCATACAAGGAATTTCCGATTATATCGACGAACGATATGCTGAAATAATGAACCACAACAAGGAAATTGGTGCAGACAAATCGGTTGCTGTTAATGGAAGAAGCCTTACAAACATGGGCTTGTTCAGATCGTATGTTCAGTGGTATTTGACTAAGCATCCTGAAGTGAAGCAAGATATGATGATAATGGTGCGTCAGCTGGATCCCACTTCAAAAGGTGTTCCTTTAGAGCTGTACTTGTTTGCCAACACCATCGTTTGGGCTAAATATGAAGGGATTTTAGCAGATATTTTCGACCATACTCTGGCAGCTATGAAATATTTCGATTTAGAAATATTTGAGGATATTTCAAACCCAGTTGGTTTTCAACAACCAAAATTGAAGATAGCTGAAATAGAAATAGAGAAGAGTAAAGAGTGAGAAGTTAGACTTCGACTGAGCATAGTGACCGATTAAAAGTGAAGAGTTTAAACACAAAAATTTTCATTTTCCAATTCTCATTACTCATCACCCATTACTTGTCTTATCAGTAATGGATAAAGAATCAAATTTACTTTTTAAT
>CAJDWD010000150.1_pt1 | contig 10106 bp, 8 predicted proteins | sample 7391451 | NCBI WGS metagenome assembly CAJDWD01 (sample SAMEA7055716, study PRJEB34461) | soil metagenome | biome: terrestrial ecosystem; feature: Peninsula; material: soil | place: Antarctica | collected 2016
TTCCAGTAGCAGCAAATATAAGTTTTTTGTGCTACTTCCATAACTCATAAAATTCTTTTCTTTTTCAATCTCAAAGTGCTGAATTGTAGTAATGTTACTCGGAATATAACCTGTACTCTGATTTTTAATATTGCGTAAGCCTTCGCTTATTGAGTCTACCATTTGGCTCGTAGTGGCAAAAATGATAAAGTTTGAAGGCAATTCTTTAAGCTTTTTTTCTTTTACTTGGTTTGAAGAAAGCAGTATAGAACCATTGTTAGATACCAGTGCTTCGCAAGTAGAAAGGAAAAATGTTGAATCAGGATTTTTTACGAAATTTAGATTAAAACCTTCGAACCTTTTGCTAAGCTGCTCGTTTACACAAAACACATCCTGTTCGTACCAATCATTTTCAAGCATAATATTATCAAACGACTCTAAAATTTCGTTCCAGTTTTCACAATAAATAAATTTTCCACCATTATTTTTAAAATTATAAGTGAATTTTTCGTCTATCGGAAGTTTTTCTTCTGGGTAATAGCTGCTATGATCGGAATTATCAGCTTTTTTGGCTTTTTCTTCCGATTTATAGTATGGATATAAAAGTCTTTTAAATAGACTCATTATAAGGTATTGAGGAGTTTATAAATGCATTAACCTTCAAATATATAAAATCTATACTGAAGTTGTGTTATCAAAAAAACAAAGTTACCCAAATATTTTTTGAAGGTTGTCTTTGAAAATCACTTCTTTAACGAGTAAGACATTAGCCAACTCCGTCAATTTATCCTTATTCTCTTCTAGTAGCTTTATAGCACGTTGGTATTGACCTTCTATAAGTGCTGAAATTTCTTGATCAATCAATTCAGCAGTTTTTTCACTATAAGGTTTAGAGAAGTTATATTCTGATTGTCCGCTGCTATCGTAGTAAGTTAAGTTACCGATTTTATCATTCAACCCGTAAATAGTTACCATAGCACGAGCTTGTTTGGTAACTTTTTCAAGATCGCTCAAAGCACCAGTGGAAATTCGATCGAATATTACTTTTTCTGCGGCACGACCACCAAGGGCGGCACACATTTCATCCAACATTTGTTCTGGGTGAATAATCAATCTTTCCTCTGGTAAATACCAAGCAGCTCCTAAAGATTGTCCACGAGGAACAATAGTTACTTTTACCAATGGTGCGGCGTGCTCTAGCATCCAGCTCACGGTAGCGTGTCCAGCTTCGTGGAAAGCAATAGCGCGCTTTTCGTCCATTGTCATTATTTTGTTTTTCTTTTCTAATCCGCCTACAATTCTATCAACAGCATCAAGGAAATCTTGTTTTCCCACAGACTTCTTACCTTGTCTGGCAGCAATCAATGCAGCCTCATTACAAACGTTAGCAATATCGGCTCCAGAGAAACCTGGAGTTTGTTTTGAAAGGAAATCAGTATCTAAGCCTTCATCTTTTACAATTGGGCGTAGATGGACCTCAAATATTTCTTTCCGTTCGCGAACATCTGGCAGGTCAACATATATTTGTCTATCAAAACGACCAGCGCGCATTAGAGCTTTATCCAAAACATCTGCACGGTTTGTAGCTGCCAATACAATAACATTTGTATTAGTTCCAAAACCATCCATCTCTGTAAGCAATTGGTTCAATGTGTTTTCACGCTCATCGTTGCTTCCAGACATATTATTCTTTCCACGAGCACGACCAATGGCGTCAATCTCATCAATAAAAATAATAGCTGGTGATTTATCTTTGGCTTGCTTAAATAAGTCACGAACACGTGATGCACCAACTCCTACAAACATCTCCACAAAATCTGAACCTGAAAGTGAGAAGAATGGAACTTTTGCTTCACCTGCAACGGCCTTCGCCAATAGAGTTTTTCCTGTTCCTGGAGGCCCTACAAGTAAAGCTCCTTTTGGAATTTTCCCTCCTAAAGAAGTGTATTTTTCAGGATTTTTCAAGAAATCAACAATTTCTTGAACTTCTTCTTTTGCACCTTCCAGACCAGCAACATCTTTAAATGAAGTTTTCACATCAGTTTTTTCATCAAAGAGCTTCGCTTTAGATTTACCAATGTTGAACAACTGTCCACCTGCACCACCACCGGCTCCGGAAGACATTCTGCGCATAATAAATATCCAAATACCAATAATAATTGCGAAAGGAAGAATACTCATAAGAATATCTCCCCAAACGTTGGAATCTGTCTGGAAATTTAAGGTTGCTGTTAAATTGTTTTCACTCTTTATATCCTGAAAATCTTTTTGGAAAATTTGAAGATCTCCAAATTCGAATTGATAATCGGGATCATTAGCGCTTGGTTCCAAAAATGATGGTACATTTTCCTTTCTTGAATGAACCTCCTTCGCCTTGGCTTCACCTGTCAAGTAAACCTTTGCAATTTTTTTATTTATTACATCTACTTTTTCAACGTCGCCATCTTTTAGGAATGTTTCAAATTCTGATTGAGTGGTCTTTGCCGGTTGTGACCAGCTACCACCACCAAAGATGTTGATCCCTAAGAATATAACAGCGATGGCAATATAAATCCAATAATAACTAGCCTTCGGCTTCTTTGAGTCGTTCTTTTTATTTTTATTTTCTTCGGCCATAAGGCAGTTTTCTTTTTTAGTTTGTTGTTTCTATTTTAACCGATTTGGCATCGCCCCATAGTCCCTCAATGTCATAAAACTCGCGAATATGCTTCTGAAAAACATGTACTACTACGTGCACATAGTCCATAAGTATCCATTCTGCGTTGTCGCTACCTTCAACGTGCCAAGGTTTTTCTTTTAAAGTTTTGCTGACGGATTTTTGAACGGAACCTACTATCGCGTTCACTTGAGTGTTTGACGTACCATTGCAGATTATAAAATAGTCACAAACGGTGTTCTCTATATCTCTTAGGTCAAGAATTTCGATATCTTGTCCTTTTACATCTTCAATTCCTCGTACTATTTGAGTAATAAGTTGATCTGTTTCAGCTTTTTCTTTCTGCATTAATTATTTTTCTTTTCTATTTCGCAAAGTTATTACTTTTTTGTTTCTTGAAAGCCTTTAAAAATGTAATACTAAACATAATTCTTGTTTTGAAGATAATCAAACTTAATGCCATCGATTCTACCAATACCTACCTAAAGAGGTTGATTAAAGAAACCCAAGTATTGGACGAAACTGTTGTAATCACAAACCATCAGGTTTCTGGTCGCGGTCAAATGGGAAACGCTTGGGTATCAAGAGAAGGTCAAAGCTTAACATTCAGTCTGTTCAAGGCGTTTGATGGGTTGCGTATTCATCATCAATTTATGATATCCATGGCCACTTCAATCGGGATCTTGGAAGCTCTAGAGGAGTTGAATGTTCCAGCTATTTCAATTAAATGGCCAAACGACATATTGTCAGCCAAAAGTAAAATTGGCGGTATTTTGATTGAAAACGTATTGGAAGGCAGTTTTTTAAAATATTGCGTTATAGGCATTGGTATAAATGTAAATGAAACTATTTTCCACAATCTGCCAAAAGCTAGTTCCTTAAAATTAGAAACGGGTAAAAATTTTACTTTGGAAGAAGTTCTTCAACGAATTCTAGGGAATGTATTTAGAAAACTAAATAATTTGAATGAAACCAACTTCGTCTCGCTAAAAGAAGAATATGAAAATAATTTATTTCAGAAAGATTCTATTTCTGTTTTTGAAACACCTGAAGGCTTACGCTTCAACGGAATTATAAAAGGTGTTTCAGATATTGGAGAACTTTTAGTTGAAACCGAAAACGACCCTTTGCGGAAATTTCAGTTAAAGGAAATGAAATTGATTTTTTAAACTGAAATCGAAAAATAAATCGAATATGAAGAAAGAAGGTATAAAGATTTAGGGAAATAATAAAATCCTCCACTCTACCTGTTTTAAAGATAAAATGGAGATTTTATTTTAAATCTTTTCCAAGTTTGAAGAAAGCGTATCTATAAATTTTGAAATTGGTCCTTTTATCATCATTGCCATCATTGAGTTGAATTGACCGTCAAAGTGCAATTCAATATTAGATGTATTTTCTGAAACTTCTTCAATATTTCCTGTTAAGGTGAAAGGAAGTTTATCGCTTATTGCACCAAGAACAACCTTAGTTGGTTTTTCAACTTCTTTTACTTCCAATGCGATTTCTGGCATTCCCTTTAATGCGAAAACAAAAGCGCTTTCTTTTATAACTTCAAATTTGCTTATATTTTCAGGCATTAAGCCTTCGAAATTCTTTACATCTGTCAAATAATCACATAGGTCTGAAGCTGATTTTTGAACCGTTACTTTTTTGCTATTTAAATTCATTTGAAAATATTTTTTATTCTTTATTATTATTTTTTATTTGTGACACCAACTTCACTCAGCGACTAACTTTAAATCTTAAATCTTGAATTTTTATTTCCCCCAGGTTTCAGGATTTTTTCGCCATTCTCCAAGTAACTCTGCTTCTTTAGAATTGATGTATTTTGACTTTTCAGCTTCAAAAAGTAACATTTCGTAATTGCTCAAAGTATTTAAGCTAACGTTGGCATTTTTAAAGTTTTCTTCAGCAACCTTGAAACCATAGCTAAAGATAGCTACCATTCCTTTTACATTTGCCTTAGCCTCTTTTAAGGCTTCCACGGCCATTAAACTACTTTTTCCAGTACTTATTAGATCTTCAACAACAATAACATTTGTGTTTGGTTCTAAATGTCCTTCAATTTTATTTTGACGTCCGTGACCCTTTGCTTCGGGACGAACATAACAAAAAGGAACATTCAAATATTCTGCAACCAGAACACCTATTCCGATTGCTCCAGTTGCCACACCAGCAATCATTTCTGGCTTTCCGTAGATTTCCTCAATTTGTTTTGCTAGGTTCTCGCGTATGTAATTTCGTATCGTGGGATAGGATAATGTAACGCGATTATCGCAATAAATTGGAGACTTCCATCCAGATGCCCATGTAAAAGGGTTTTGTGGTTGTAATTTTATTGCATTAATTTGCAATAGCAATGCAGCAGTTTTTTGTGCCGTTTCTTTGTTTAATATCATACTGCAAATGTATAAAGTTTTTGTAAAAGATATCCCTATTATTCTTTCAACAGAAAAAAATATTGGGCAGAAAAAAATATTGGGGAACACTACACTACTATCCCTTTAAAACAAGCTCGTTTTAAAAAGTTGGTAAAAAAAATAAACAATGGAGAGCTGCTCTATGTGAACCTATACCACAAGAATGCTGAAAAGTTAGAGCGTTTTCTTCGTAAAAAGATAAAGGTTGTTGAGGCTGCAGGAGGCTTGGTTTATAACAGTAAAAAGGAAATTCTTTTTATTAGAAGGAATAAAAAATGGGATCTTCCAAAAGGGAAAATCGAAAAAGGCGAAACTTATCAAGAGGCGGCGCTTCGTGAGGTTGTTGAAGAAACAGGTATAAAAGATCTTGAAATCCGTGAATTTATAAAAACTACGTATCACGTTTTTACCCGCAATAACAAATTCCGACTGAAAATAACATATTGGTATGAAATGTTCAGTGATTATGATGGACCACTAATTCCCGAAGCCGATGAAGGTATCAAAAAGGTGAAGTGGAAGAATTTCGAAAAGTCTCAAAAAGCTTTGCTAGATTCCTATGAAAATATAAAATTGCTTTTCCCAAAGGAATATTTAACCACCCACCCGAATGATCGGATATCTGAGGTGTGATTTTTCATAGTTTGGTGATTTTTTATGGATCCAGTCTAGCTGTGCATACCAGTTTTTCGCGAATTCAGGTTCATTCACTTTTTTCCTTTGAAATTCTTTATTGATTTCCGGATTGTCATTTAGAAATTTTTCGGCCATATCTTCCCAAGCATAGGGTGAAAAACCTTCTTTTTGTTGAAGGATAGCATCAAAAAAATTCCAGTTAAAAAATGAATCTGGAGCTGTTGGTTCTAAAGTTTCCAGAATGTATCTAACACCAGGCTGTTGGGTTTTGACTAAAAAATCTCCTTTTTTCACTAAAATCTTTTCTGTTCTTTTTATAACTTCTGTTTTATAATGTAAATAATGTCCTTCATAAGCGCTCTTTACTGTTTCAAAATCTTTTATACTATAAACCTCGGCAGAAATAGTTGAATCGTTTTTAACTTCGGAAAATTCAATTTTATTTAATTTCAAAAGATCAATAACATTCCAATATCCTTTAGGAATAATATATGCCGAAGGAATTCTTATAGAATCGTTCGCTTTAAAATAATCGTAATAAGTAATGTCTTTGGTATAGGGTTTATCTCGGAAATATTTTAAACGTTCGCCACCGGTAATTTTACTCGGAATCATTTTTCCCTCAAAACCATTAAATGAAAGTGTTGTGGTTTTTGATGAATCAACGGTCCAAGAAATAGGGTAGTAGCTTCCAATTTTATATTTATCAAATGAATTTTGACGTAAGGTTTTAATTTCTGAAGCATCTTTTTCGGCAATGTCAATAAAGCTTTTCATTAACTCGTATGTTCCTTCCACTCTTTCTTTATAGGGTTTAAGCATATGTGTTTCAACCATCATTCCCAAGGTATTAAACAATGCGGCGTAACCTGTGGAGTAGCGAGGCGAATCCATAAATTGTGAAAACCCTGCTTCTGGCACTTGGTTGAAAACATTTACATAAGGAGTGATATCCCAATTCTTTTGGTGCAGAGCAACCTCAAAATGAGGCATAAAAGAATTGTGGAGATAATCTCCAATTTCATTGCCCAATTTGTTGTGTTGGGTAAAAAGATGCGTTAAGATATATTGATAGTCGGCACCATTGCTAACGTGGTTGTCAATAAATAAATCGGGATTAAGCCAATGGAAAATTTCTACGAAAGCTCTTGCATTTCTAGTGTCACTTTTTATAAAATCACGGTTTAAATCATAGTTTCTGGCGTTCCCGCGAAAACCGTATTCCTCAGGACCATTCTGACTGGTTCGGCTTGTAGAGTTTCTATTTAAGGCACCACCAATATTGTAAATTGGAATCGTTGCGATGATTGTTTGCTTCGGTAGTGGAATTTTCTTTTCCGCAAAATCTCTAAATAGCAGCATAGTGGCATCTATTCCGTCCGGTTCTCCGGGATGTATTCCGTTGTTTATCAGTAATAAGTTTTTGCCGTTTTTTGAAAATACTTCTTTGGTATTCTTTCTGTTTGTGTTTTCAGGATCAAAAATTACCACGTGCAATGGAAAACCACTATCTGTCAATCCCATTTCAAAAACAGAAATTGATGGGAATTTTTTTTCTAATGCAAGATAGAAATCAATTGTCTGCTCATAGGTCCCAGTTTGCATTCCGTTCGTTTTTTCGAAATTAAGGATCGGCTGAGCTTGTATAATATTACAAATGAAAAGAAGTAGAAAGAATGAAATGCGTTTCATAGAAAGAGTGTTTTGAACAAATATACTATCAATGCTTAATTTTTAGAGTAGGAATGTAAAGGTTCTAAAAGAATATCTGATAGGTTTGTTATTTAACCTCAGATATAGAAAAATAAAACTTGTTGTTTCGTGTAATTAATTTGGAGAATGAGCTAAATTTTAATGCTTAACATTTCAGTATTTGTTCAAAATCACGATAATTTAAGTCGCGTTTTAGATCTTATTTTTAAGAGTAATATGTTAGAGGATTGAATTAAATTCTATGAGAATAACACGAAGTTTACGATATGATAATTATATGGCTAAAATTAGGGCGTATTTACAATTATACCTAGTGTTTATAAGGGATGCCGAATTATTCCTAATGAAAGGTTAAAGTTTTTTTTTAGAAATCGTCTAAAGAATTTGTAATGAATATCTTATAAGGTTCCTAATTTTAACAATTGAAATTTTAAGAATATATTGTTTTTGAAAGTGCCTAAGTTCCGTAGTTTTGGCTCCTTATCATATTAATAAATAAAAATTATAAAATGAAAAAAATTACAAGTTTATTATCCCTAGTCTTGGTATCCTCTTTTGGATTTGCACAGAGCAATTTAGTAACTGCCAAGGAAATGGGAGATTCAACTGCACCTACTGTTGTTTTCGAAAACCAAGCCACTTCTTCTTTAGCTCCATGTGAACAAGAAGTTTTAAGTAACAACTTTGAAAATGGTTGGGGCCCTACCAATAATCCTACGATTATATGGGCAGATGATTTCGTAGTAAATGCAAATGAAACATTTACAGTAAATCAAATTAGTCTCAATATGTTACTTGAGCCTGGTAAAGCAGTTGACTCTGCCGAAATTTTCTTTTATGAGAATGGTGGTTACGGACCTGGTGATGAGATTCTTTCTCTACCGGGAACTCCAGTTGCCTCTTCTACATTTGTAGGTGGTGCATTCGGTTTCGATGCTACACAATTAGTATTTGATATTGATCCTATTTTATTTGAAGGATCATCTACTGAAACTATTTACTGGGTAGGTTTTGTAGTTTCATATAATGGGGCTAATTCTTATTTTGAGGTTACTACTCTTATAAATACTCCAAACCAAATTTTTGTATATGACGCTGGTGACGATTTTTGGATTCCTGGTTCTGAAGCTTTTGAAGATCCACAGGCTCCTGCAGATTTTGTTATGACTGTTTCTGGTGAGTGTGGTGTATTGGGTGTTAACAATAACGCATTATCTCAAGTAGCAGTTTATCCAAACCCTACAACTGGAGTATTGAACCTACAGACTCCATCAAATGTTGATGTTAATTCTGTTGCAATTTATGACATTTTAGGAAAAAGAGTGAATGCTGACTTCAGCAATGGTACTATCAACATGTCTGCGCTTTCAACAGGAGTTTATCTTTTGAAGGCTGAAACATCAGCTGGTACATTCACACAGAAGATTGTTAAGCAGTAGCTATTGCCTAACATTGATATAATTAATTTTAAGGACCCCAATCGCGAGATTGGGGTTTTTTTATGAACTGATTTTTTCTCACTAAAAAGATTGTTTCTTTTGTGTAAAACGATTTCTTCCGATTAAATTCGTGTTAGGCTTGAATATGAAATCATTAAGGGCTAATTAGTGGCCTAGGTTTTCGAAGCATTTCCGATATAATCATAAGGAAACGAATTGTTCTTAGAGTTGAGGGAAGTTGCTGAGAGATTCATCACTTCCTCAATAAAAATGTGATTTCTGCCTCGTTTTATGTCTTTGTTTTTAACAGAAATATGTTAGAGGATTGAATTATATTCTTTTAAAGGATTATAAAAATTATAATCTGATAGATAGATGCTCGATTTTATAACATATATCCTTGTTAATCATTGTTTTAAATGGGAAAAGCGGATAAACGGTAGCTAAAAGTTAAAGTTTTTCTCAGAAATAATCTAATGGTCTTGTAATGAATTATTTAGGTCGTTAAGATTTTTAACAATTGAAATTTTAAGTGTATAACTTTTCTTTAAGTGCCCGTAATTACTAGCTTTGTGAAATTAATTTAACAATAAAAACAAAAAATATGAAAAAAATTACATTATTAGTTGCTGCAATCATGCTTTCAGTAGCATCTCAAGCACAAGTACTTCTTACTCACTCTGAAGACCCAGTTAATGTAACCGACGGTGGTGTTGCATGTTGGAACAGTGGATCAGGTAGTTATAGTGAAAATTCGTTTTTTAGATCATATGCATTGGCTGATTATGACGTAACAGGTAGTTTTGAGATTACTGAATTACAGTACGGTCAAGGAAGTGCAGATGACGGAAAGTTGATTTTCTTGAATGTTTATACTGTAAATCAAACTGACCTAAATACTGCAATTTTTACATTGATCGGTGGTACAAGCCACACGAGTAGTGCAGCTAACGATCTTAGTTTAATAACAGTTCCATTTACTGCTTCTATACCTGCTGGTTCTATCGTGGCTTTTGAAGTTAATGCAGGAGACAGCAATGGCAATCCAGGCGAGAAGTTTTTCCCTGGAAACAATGCAGCTGGTGAAGATGCTGACAGCTACCTACAGGCTGAGGATTGTGGTATATTTGAGCCAACTCCTGTAGGACAGATTGTTGATCCAGAATTTTACGTTATGAATGTTCTTGGAAATGAAGTTCTTTCAGTTGGTACTAACTTAGCTGATGTTGTTTCTGTTTACCCAAGCCCTGCAACTGATGT
>CAJDWD010000083.1_pt1 | contig 10051 bp, 12 predicted proteins | sample 7391451 | NCBI WGS metagenome assembly CAJDWD01 (sample SAMEA7055716, study PRJEB34461) | soil metagenome | biome: terrestrial ecosystem; feature: Peninsula; material: soil | place: Antarctica | collected 2016
ATTTTTCTAATTGCCGAAACGAGCAGCGGCTATGATTTGTTTATCCCGTTAATGATAGTATCTGTGATGGCGTACGTGATAAACCGTTTTTTCTCTCCAATTAATCCTGCATACCAAGCGCTTGCAGATAAAGGTGAGATATTCACTACTCGGCAAGATCAAAACATTCTATCACATATTCCACTTCTCGATTGTTTAAATACCTCGTCTTTAGTCATCAATATTACGGATGACATGGATGTTGTATTAAGCAAGTTTAGAAATAGTGACCAGAATACAATGGCGGTTGTAGGAGCTGACAATATATTTTGGGGCATTGTAAACCGGGAGCGATTAAGACCATTCCTTTTAAGCAAAGAATCAACAGAAGGAATCCATGTTAGTAATCTTGCTATAACCCCATCGTTTATAGTTTCCGACACAGATACAGTAATGAAAGTAATAAAAATGTTTGACGAAGCTGATGTTTGGCAACTCCCTATGCTGGATAATGAACGACGGTTTAAAGGTTTTGTGAGCTTTTGTGAGCCGTTCCGCAATTCTAAATAACTATAGACAGTTGTTGAGGGAGTATTCTGAATGAGACTTAAGACCGCTGCGAATGAGACTTAAGACCGCTGCGCTATAAGACGTAAGACATAAGATTAAAAAATAGATAAGTTTTTGTCCAAAGTACTACGTCTTACCGTCTTAAATCTATTTCACTATACTATTCGTTCTTTGAGGCTCTGCGGTAAATAGTACACCGCAGAGGCGCAGAGGTTTTATTCACATTAATACGAATCCGCGTTTATTATAATTAGTAACTTTGGCGACGTCCTTATTGGGCCAAAAATCGTGATAGTTTCATTTATGAGTGTTATTAAAAGATTCCTTCTCTTTTCTTTCTTCTTAAACTTCTCCTTCTTTTTTGGACAGGAAAAAACGGATCTTTCCCAGCTTTCTTTTGAATCCATTAGTGATACAATTAATAAATACGCATTAAATAATCTTCAAAAAGGCATTGAAGCAACCAACGTCTATATTTTAAAAGCGAGAAAAGAAAAAGATAAGAAACAGGAATGGAAAGGCGTTTACAGTCTTGGAGGTATTTATGAACGTCACCAAGAATTTGATAAAGCGCAGACCTATTATGAAGAATCTCTTAGCCTAGCACAGGAAAACAATCTTCAAGAGGAAATCGTTGGGTCATATACCTTAGGCGCGAATATACAATTGGCATTATCCAACGCTTCTAAAGCGATGGATATTTTAGAAAAAGCATTGAAATTGGCTGAAGAAATTGGGAGCCAATATTGGGAGGAGATTGTATTACAGTATATTTCATATGCTCTTCAATTGTCTGGAGATACACAAAAAGCTATTGAGATTCGTAAGAAGTTTATTTCAATTTACGAAAATAAACCCGTGGATTCTATTTACACAGCCTCCTTAAAAAAGGTCTATTTGGTGGATCGATATGCCCAACTTTCAGTTTCCTATCTGAAAATTAATCAGATAGATTCCGCTAAACAATATGTGAAGTTGATTTCTAATTTGGTTACTCCCGAAGATAGTTGCAATCTGAGAACACTGCATATAATACAGGGTCAGGTTGATTTCAATGAGAAAAATTATTACGAAGCAAGAAAGAATTTTAAAGCTGCCGCTCTACTTTGCGATCCAAATGATCCTTTATTGGATTTGCGAATGAATTATGATTTGGGAAAAGTAGAACACGGAGCGGGAAATTTTAAGGAAGCCAAAGATATATTGCAAAAAGCCTTGGACAATTATGAAGTAAAACCTTCGGAAGAAGGCTTTATGGATAATTATTATAAGCTCTTAGCTGATAGCTATAAGGAAACTGGCGATTTCGAAAAGGCCAATTATTATTTCGAAAAGTATATTATTTCCACTTCTGAATTTGATAAATTAAAAACTGAAATAAAAGCCACTACAAAAGCAAAGGAAATTTCAAAATTCCGGAATGAACTCAAAATCCTTGAAGCAGAAAAGGAAGGAAAACAAACCCTTCTTAATTATTTGTTTTTAGCAGCTTCCCTAATAATTTTGGCACTTCTTTTTGTCCTACTTCGCTTTTATAAAAACAAGAAGAAAAACGAAGCTAAGTTTGAAGAGCTATTGGAAAAAATGAAAATTTCTTCGGAAGAAAATTCAGATGTCATCGACACCAAAGATGAAGTTTTAGAAGAAAAAAATACTTCTGATGTTCCAGAAGATATAAAACAACAAATTCTTGAAGGACTTAAAAAACTTGAAAAACAAGAGTATTATTTAAAACAGGATTGTAATTCATATAATGTTGCGAAGAAAATAAATACCAACACTTCCTATCTTTCCAAAGTAATCAACTCGCACTACGGTAAAAACTTCAATACCTATATTAATGACCTTCGGATTAACTACACTATTCTTCGTCTCAAGAATGATGTTATTTTTAGATCATATTCCATTCAATCCATCGCCGAAGAAGTGGGTTATAAATCGGCAGATTCCTTCACTAAATATTTCAAAAAAGATACGGGTTTAAACCCTTCTTTCTACATCAAGGAAATCAAGAATATTGCCTAAAATGTCCTTTTCGACCCTATATTTATAAATTTAGGGTTAGTGAATTCATTTTATTTCAGAATTCCAAGAATACATTGAAAACTCACTGTTTTCAGTATCTAACGCACTTTATGTTCTTCCCGAAATTCCTAAATCTGGGGTTGCTTCTCTTTTATCATAGTGTTTTGTGTTGTTCATTTGTTTCAGAAATTAACCACTATAACAAGTTTATATGAAACCAAAATCTAAAAGCATAACCAAAACAATTCTTGCACTTATGTTAGGTGCACTTATAGGAATCTCTTTGAGTTATACCAAAAAAGTAAAAACTAATGACGACTTAAATACTTCAATTGAACGATTGCTTTTACACAATTGTAATTGCGAAAATGTTAAATCTAAAGATCGCGGTATTGGAATTGAGTTCGGCGGAAAAATCGGTTTAAGAAATACTCAATTAGAATTTACCTTAATAAACTCCAGATTTATTACTTCAGCAGAAAAAGAAGCAAACCGATTGAACAATATTCTAAGAAGGAATATTAAGAAATATAATACGGTAGATTTAGTCACATTTAACTTTCAATCTGAAGACCAAATTGAATCTGTAGATATTGAAATCAATAATAATTCAATCAATCATTAATCCTAACTTTCAACATTATGAAAACACATAACACTCAAAATCGCAAACGTAAACTTATCGTAAAAGTAATCTTAGGATTTATAATTGGGATTTCCTTCGGCTTCGGAGCTGGGAAACTCGTCAAAGAAGATAACCGAACTACTTCTTCAATAGAAAAAACCATTCAACAAAACAACAATTTTGAATCAGTAGAAAAATATATTTCCGCTACGGAAATTCTAGAAGAAGCAAAGAGAATTAATGATTCTTTAAAAATAGCTTTTGATAATTATGAGGAAGAGGATATCATAGAAATCAAAACTAAGACGACTGGAAAAACCAAGCTTTTTAAACTCAGGGATGGAAACATATTATAAACATATCATTTTAACCAAACTAAAATATACTATTATGAAAATCACTAAAAAACAAATAATTAATCAATCGATAGGATGGGCATTAATTATCTATATGATGGCCACCATTTATATTCATACTACATATCATTAAAATGGAAACAAAAACCTCGAAACAACTGAACTTGTAAAAATCCAAACGGAAACATTATATAAATACCAATCAATTCAATCAAACTAAAATATACTATTATGAAAAATTCTAATTCAAATTCAACATCAAAAACACAAGCAATTCTCTGGTTTATAGCATTCGGATTTATTGCTTACATATTTGTGACCCAATATCTTCACCTACAACATCATCCATAATGAAAAATCGAACTACAAATCGAATTAAATTTATCAAATTTGCCATTGGCGCGTTAATAGGCGTAACAATTTATCTATTTATTAAACTAATATATTAAACCAATCAAAAATGAATACACTTTTAAAATTTTCAATAGCAATTTCGTTGTTGTTCCTAACAGGATCGATAAAAGCACAGGAATTAAACGGTTCCTATAGCGGTACTCTCGAAGTTCAGGGAATGCAAATGGAACTTATTTTTAATATCTCACCAACTGACGATGGATATACCGCAACTCTTGATGTTCCTGCACAAGGAGCAAGCGGAATAGAACTCGATTCTGTAGTTTTGCAGGATAAGAATATCACCATTTCTTCCGCCAAAATGCAACTGACTTATAATGGCAAAGTTTCTGGAGAAACTATTGAAGGAACCTACGAACAAATGGGGCAAAAATATCCACTAAACTTGAAAAAAACAATAAAAACTAAACCAGGAAATACAGCACTCCCTTCTACAGAAGCAGAACTTGCAAAATTAGCTGCTAAGGAATCTGGTATTTACAAATATTCGGTTGAAGATTATTTCAAAACTCCAGAAGCTTATTCTTTTAAGCTTTCACCAGATGGCAAGTTTATTAGCTATATGAAAAGAAGAGAAACGGGAGAGCGCGATTTGTATCTAAAGGAAACCGCCACCCAAAAAGAAACTTTACTTATAAAGCAAGAAGAAGATTTAATTCGCGGTTATTTTTGGGCAAACAACAGCAGAATTTTGTACTTACAAGATAAAGGTGGAAACGAAAATAATCACGTATTTGGAGTAGATGTTACAGGACAGAATAAAAGTGAATTAACTCCTTTTGATGGTGTTAAAGTAGATATTATTGAGGATTTAAAAGAAGATGAGAACAACGTGATTGTGCAGATGAATAAAGATAATCCGCAGCAAGAAGAACCGTATCGTTTAAATATCAATACAGGAGAAATTACCAAATTGTACACTGTAAAAACAGACGATCCACCAGTAAGCTCCTATGATTTTGATCGAAAAGGAAATTTACGGGCCATTAACCGAATTGTAGATGGTATAAAGATGGAATTGCTATATAAAATTGATGGAGAATTTAAACGCGTAAAGCTTACAGAGTTCGGAGATTCATTTGGTATTTCTTCATTTAATCCAAGTACTGAAAATCCGGATGATGCCTACGTTATATCGAATTTAGAAAATGACAAAACTGAAATCCAACTATACGATTTAAAAGAAAACAAAAAGATCAAAACGATATTTAGTAATGATACATTTGATGTTTCGGGAGTATCGCTTTCTAGAAAAAGAAATTATGAAATAGATTATTTCAGCTATACAGGAGAGAAAACTGTAGTTGTACCTGTGAGTGATACTTACAAAAAAATATATTCTCGTTTGCAAAAGGAATTTGGAGAAAAGCAATTCTTTACCTTAGGAAAAACCGATGACGAGTCGCAATATATGGTAGCAGTTACCAGTGATAAAATTGTAGGAGAATATTATTTATATGATGTTAAAAAGGATAAGGTAACATTATTGTACAAGATATTGCCAAATCTGAAAGCTGAAGATATGGCAACTATGAAGCCAATCAAGTTTAAAAGTCGCGACGGACTGACGCTATACGGTTACATAACATTACCAGCAAACTACAAAGAAGGTCAAAAAGTGGCGTTAATTGTAAATCCACATGGCGGGCCTCAGGGCGTTAGAGATTATTGGGGCTTTAATCCTGAAGCACAATTATTTGCAAGCCGCGGTTATGCAACATTGCACGTCAACTTTAGAGTTTCTGGTGGTTACGGGAAAGAGTTTTTAAAAGCAGGTTTTGGTCAGATTGGCCGTAAAGCAATGGATGATGTTGAAGATGGAGTAGATTATGCAATAGCTCAAGGTTGGGCAGATAAAGATCGTGTAGCAATATATGGTGGAAGTCACGGGGGTTATGCAGTATTACGAGGTATGACCAAAACGCCAGAAAAATATGCTTGCGGTGTCGACTATGTTGGTGTAAGCAACTTGCATACTTTTATGGGAACTATTCCTCCATACTGGGAAAAATACAGAGAGTTGCTATATAAGATTTGGTACAATCCAACCATTCCTGAAGAAAAAGCCATTATGGACGAAATTTCTCCTGCGTTACACGTAGACAAAATAACGAAGCCGCTTTTTGTAGTTCAAGGCGCGAATGATCCACGAGTGAATATTGACGAAGCGGATCAAATTGTTGAAAGTCTAAGAAAAAGAGGTGTTGAAGTGCCATATATGGTAAAATATGATGAAGGGCACGGCTTTGGGAAAGAAGAAAATCAATTAGATCTTTATAAAACAATGATGGGCTTTTTTGCGGAACATCTAAAATAGACATAAGACCGCTGCGCTTTAAGACGTAAGACTTAAGACTAAAAGCCTATCGAAGATTGATTTTCGATAGGCTTTTTATTGCTCTGTGCTCTCTGTGCCTCCGTGGTGAAAAAATTATCACGGAGGCACAGAGAGCACAGAGTGTTATTTTTCCCCATTCCATTCGGCATAAAATTGTTTCAAGAACAATTCCATAAATACGTGTCTTTCTTCTGCAATCTTGCGTCCCGTTTCTGTGTTCATTCTATCTTTTAACAGAAGTAGCTTTTCGTAAAAATGATTGATTGTCGGTGCATTGGAAGATTTATATTCCGAAAGACTCATATTTAGATTCGGTTTAATTTCAGGATCGTAAAGTTTTCGATTTTTAAATCCTCCATAATTGAAAGTGCGAGCAATTCCGATAGCTCCAATCGCATCAAGTCTATCAGCATCCTGAACAACATCTAATTCCTTTGAAGTGAAATTTTGAGTTTTATTTCCACCTTTAAAAGATATATTTTCAATAATTTTTACAACATGTTCGATTATTTCTTTTGAAATATTCTGTGATTTTAAAAACTGTCGTGCTTTTTTTGGTCCAAGGTAAGGCTCCTACAGCAACAACGGTTTTATCTACTTTTTCACCATCGGAAATAAGTATAGCATTTTTATAAACACGTTCTATGTGAAACCAATCGTGGCCTCCTTCGGCATTTCTCAATTCCTTTTTAACGAAAGTAATTGTATTTTGAATTATTTCTTCGGAAGAAAATGAAATCATTATTTATGAATTTTTGAAGTCACGATTTCTTCAACCTTGTCAATAAGTTCCTCCACTTCAAAATCGGAAATTTTTATAGCAGGATGAGCTAAAAGCTCAAAACGAACACCCAATTGCATAGGGAACATTCCCCAGCGTTGCAGTTTCCAAGAATTGTTGATGGTAACCGGCATTACGTAACCTTCAGGGATCTTTTTAAAAAGCGTTTGTAAACCACTTCTTCTAAACGGCTTTGGCACTCCGTCTTTACTACGGGTTCCTTCGGCAAAAATAACACCGCTCCTATTATATTTCTGAAGATATTTTGAAAACTTCATCATTTCAACTATCGCCTGTCGTGGGTTATTTCTATCTATCAAAATAGAACCTCCGTGACGTAGATTAAATGATATTGAAGGAATCCCTTTGCCCAATTCTACTTTCGAAATAAACTTAGGATGATACTTGCGCAGAAACCAACTTATGGTGGAAATTTCCCACATGCTCTGATGGTTGGATACAATTATTATGGGTACATTATCTGGAACTTTAGTGTTTATATCCACATGAAAAGTGGTTCCTAAAGCATGCAAACAGCGCATAATCGTCCAGTTGAATATATCAACTGTTTTTTTGTGAGCAGTGTAGCCAAACCAATTAAAAGCAGCCCATTGAATAGGGTGAAAAACCAAAATTGTAATACCAAAAAGCAAGTAAAACAATACCGAAAATGGGTAACTAATAATTTTTGGGAGTGCTTTCATTGCTTTCAAAAGTAAGAAAACCGTCTTAAATAAGACGGTTTTTCTTTTTACATATTTGAGTATCCATTTTTGAAAATTTCAACTTTTCAATTTCGATTTCGACTTAGATTTATTCTTCAGTGTATTTCGATCTATATAAATGTAATTATATATGCAAATAGCAATTACTAATATCCAAAAACTCAGATAAAGCCAATTATCCACCTCTTTCCCTAATAAATGTGAAACTTTAGGGTGATCATACAAATTATAGGCAAATGCTCCGAAAGCTAATATACCTATTACAATAGTCAATGGTTTATTAAGCTGTATCACTAGCTACAAAATTATTTAGCAATATTCGTTGTATGCGTTTTTCAAGTTCTCAGCAATCATCTGTGCTGGACGACCTTCAATATGATGACGCTCTAGCATGTGAACCAATTCACCATTTCTGAACAATGCCATAGAAGGTGAACTTGGTGGAAATGGAACCATATGTGCACGAGCAGAATCTACCGCTTCTCGATCAACACCAGCAAATACTGTCACTAGGTTATTTGGTTTTTTGTCATTTTGAAGTGACATTGAAGCACCAGGACGTGCATTTGCAGCGGCGCATCCACAAACTGAATTCACAACAACAAGTGTTGTTCCTTCTTTTTTTAATGCTTCTTCAACTTCTTTTGATGTATGTAATTCTGTGAAACCTACTTTTGTAAGGTCCTCACGCATGGGTCTAACTAATTCAGGTGGGTACATAATATTCTTATTTAAATTGTATTAAATTTGATTGCAAAGATACTAATTCTGAAAAGAATTAAATCCCAAATAGCAAGCGCCAAATTCCAAATAAATCACAAATTTCAAAAACTATAAGCCAATTAAAATTACTTCTTTTGGGTTTTGGAATTTGTCATTTAGCAAGTATTCGAAATTTAAAATCTGATATTTGGTGTTTTTTTGGGGTTTATTGACTGATATTTGGTTCTTTAAATATTACCTTTGTCTGCTTTAATTCAGAATAATTACATTTTTTATGCTTCGTTGGCTATTGGCCGTTCTCGGTTATTTCTTTTATCGGTTTCCAGGTGCTATCGCAGGCTTTTTAATAGGAAGCTTTTTAGACAATTTTAGAGGTAAAGGGAAAACCTTTCAAACCTCATTTGGTACATCACAACAAGAGGTAACTCCTGCTGATTTCGAACTGAACTTGCTTTCTTTGGCTTCCTTGGTTATAAAAGCTGATGGAAATGTGAGCCAGACAGAGCTTGATTATGTGCGTCAATATTTTGTACATTCCTACGGAAAAGACAGAGCTAATGCTACTTTTCGTGTTTTTAATGAAGTTATAAAAAATCGTGAGATTTCTGCCCAAAACATTGGAACGCTACTTCGTCAAAGAACGCGTTATGAAAGTAGATTACAGATTCTTCACTTTTTGTTTAGCATTGCGAATGCCGATGGAAACGTTTCTACCGCAGAAGTAAATGAGATAAATAGAATATCAAGTTTCCTGGGTATTTACCCTCGCGATTTCGAAAGTATAAAGGCAATGTTCTTTAAAAATCCGGACAGCGCTTATAAGATCCTTGAAATAGAACGTACTGCCACTGATTCTGAAGTTAAGAACGCTTATAGAACAATGGCAAAAAAGTACCATCCTGATAAACTTACACATTTGGATGAGGCTCACCGAAAAGGTGGTGAAGAAAAATTTAAGAAAGTCCAAGAGGCTTATGATCAGGTCCGAAAGGAACGAGGACTTTAACTTCCACTAAAATATAAAACTAAAAACTCAAAGCTTATATTGCTTCGTTACTCGCAATGACGTTGGGGTTTGTTATTAGGGTTTACGATATTTTCTCCTTGTAATTACTTTTTCCAGTTGTCGATCAATTATCAATCGCGCCAAAGTTTCTCCGGCAGTTTCTTTCTCAGCGTTTTCAGCAAGTGCCGTCATAGCTTTTTCCTGAACGATGTCAATTCGATATAAAATGGATATAAGTTTATTGAAATCGTTAACCACAAGATCGTTTAGATAGTTAGCCAGTTTCTCTCGAAGCTCTTCATAAGATCGATCTTCAATAGAAACAAGATTATCCGAGGTAACTATTTCATAGCTCCACAGCAGTGCTTCCATTTTATCCTCATCCTTTTTCAATCTTTTAGAATAAGTGTCAGGTCGAGCGCAGTCGAGACCTCCTAGTCTCTCGACTGCGCTCGAGGTGACATAATTAATAAATAGTTATTCTTACTAATTTCAAACAAAATAGAGTC
>CAJDWD010000025.1_pt1 | contig 10035 bp, 9 predicted proteins | sample 7391451 | NCBI WGS metagenome assembly CAJDWD01 (sample SAMEA7055716, study PRJEB34461) | soil metagenome | biome: terrestrial ecosystem; feature: Peninsula; material: soil | place: Antarctica | collected 2016
AATCTATACAAGATAAAAGAATGTAAATACAAATACCCATACTAAATCCACAAAGTGCCAGTATAGTCCAACCTTTTCAACCATTTCGTAATGGCCGCGACGTTCGTAAGTGCCTAATATTACATTGAAAAATACTATACAGTTTAACATGACACCAATAGAAACGTGGAATCCGTGGAATCCAGTAATAAAGAAGAAGAAATCTGCAAATAATGGATGGCCGTATTCATTGTGCCGAAGGTTTGCACCTTCCACTATTAAATTACCGTCGTTTACTAATTTCGCAATAGATTCTTCCCTTGATAAAACTATATGGTGACCATTTTCGTCTTTATTCGGAATTCTTACTAAAAGGCTCTCATCAGCAAGAAAACCTACTTTCACCTGCTCAAAAGAAACAGATGGTAAATATTCTGAATCTCTCTTGTACCAAATTCCATTCTCTTTTGTTTGTTCTACTCGGGAGCCAGCATTAACATCGGCAAAATCACCAATTGCAACGCGCTCGCCTTTATTATCTAAAAACTGAAGAATCTGTCCTCCGTGCGTTTCAACAGCTCCATACTCCCCTTTAATAAAGGTCTTCCACTCCCAAGCTTGAGAGCTTAAGAAAATAAGACCTCCAATAATGGTTAGGAAAAGATAGAAGATTACTTTACTCTGCTGCATCTTATGTCCTGCATCCACAGCCAAAACCATAGTTACCGAAGAAAATATCAGGATAAAGGTCATAAAGGCCACATAATACATGGGCGCTTCTACTCCGTGAAGGAAAGGAAAGTGAGTAAAGACTTCATCGGCAATTGGCCAAGCGTCTATAAATTTGAATCGAGACATTCCATAAGAGGCAAGAAAACCTGCAAATGTCAATGAATCGGAAACGATGAAAAACCACATCATCATTTTGCCATAACTGGCTTTCAACGGTGCAGATCCACCACCCCAGGTTTTTCCTTCCGTACCTGTTTTAACAACGGTAGCTTCCATAAAAAGAATTTGGTTTTTAAATAAGGTTCAAAAATACGTTTAATTTTTATTTAACAAAATATAAAAACAAAAACAGATAAATCCACACCACATCTACGAAATGCCAAAATGTTGCAGCTAGTTCAACACCAAGGGTTTTACCGTTTTCATATTTTAGTTTATAATGATTATAAATTACAATCAAAATTGTTACTAGTCCCGCAAAAACGTGCGCCACGTGCAATAGAACTACCAAATATATAAAAGAAGTAGTTACGCTACTCGTTGGCCCAGTAAAGTTATAACCACTAGCGATGATTTCAGAAAAACCTACAAATTGAAAAATCACAAATAAAACACCTAATACAAAGGTGGTTATTAGAAGAAACATTCCAAGACCGTTTTGCTGTCGTTTTATGGTTCTGTATGCAAAGTGTACAGTTATACTACTTAAAACAATCAACATCAAACTTATGTAGAATGCTCTGGGAATTTCGAAATTTGAAATCCAATCTGGTCGCTCTTTACTAACTACATAAGCACTGGTAAGACCAGCAAAACTCATAGTTAAACTAATAATTCCAAACCAGAGCATATTCCTCTTGGCCCTATTTATTTTTTTCTGCTCAGTTCCTTGCGTTAAATCCATTTTTGAATATTTTTTTAAATCTCGATTTAGTAAATCCTTAATTTGATGCGTGGCAGTTTCAGTCATAGTAATTGATTATTCAGCATTTATTACAACTCATCTTATAAATTTGTCTGCCACATAGATAATCTGCAATAGCGTAATATAGCTTACACTTGCCAGCATAAGTTGCTTTGCGGCTTTTGCTGTTTTCTCCTTATATAACCGAACCGCGTAATAGATTAGTCCGATTCCTATAATTCCTATTAAAACTCCTGAAACTGGTGTCAGGTAGAGTTTTCCTGTAATTCCCAAGACGGGAACTAGAGAAGCTAGAACTGTCCAAACAGAATATAATATAGTTTGAATTGCTGTACCCCTATCACGCTTTCCGTTTGGAAGCATATAGAATCCACCCTTTTTATAATCGTCAAAAAGAAACCAGCCAATTGCCCAGAAATGCGGAAACTGCCAAAAAAATTGAATCATAAACAAGGTCCCTGGTTCAATCCCGAATTGACCCGTTGCTGCAACCCAACCTAACATAAAAGGAATTGCTCCAGGAAAAGCGCCCACAAAAACTGAAAGCGGTGTCTTAGTCTTTAAAGGAGTATAAAGACTAACATACATAAAAATTGAAATAGCCCCGAACATTGCAGTTATGGGGTTAATGGAATAAAGAACAGCAATACCTATTATAGTCAAGACACTAGCTAGGATAAAAGCAGATTGAACGCTCATAGTTCCAGCGGGAAGTGGCCTGTTTTTGGTACGATCCATGAGTGCATCAAGATCACGCTCTATTATCTGATTGTAAACGTTGGAAGCGCCTACCATACAATAACCACCTACACAAAGCAAGAAAAGCACAGAAAAGTCAATAAAATCTGCGCCAAGTAAATAACCTGCTACAGACGAAAACACCACACTTACGGAAAGTCGAAGTTTTGTGATTTCGGTAAAATTCCTGATAAGCGAATTGGATATTGATTGTGACTGAGTAACGGACAATGTAATTTTCTTTAGGCGCGGCAAATATACGCCTCCTGTATTTTTTCTACAATAGAATCTTGATAATCTTATGCTTTTATTTCAGCATTATTAGTATTTTGAACCTGTTTTCAAACTAAAAAAAATATGTACTCGAAATTTCTAATAAACGTCATTTTCGTAATTTCCGTTTTTACGGCTTCCTCGCAAACCGATACCGGGAAAAAGGTAGACACCAAACTCCTAAAAGTTAACAATAACGTTTATATGTACCAAGGCAATGGCGGTAATATTGGATTAAGTGTTGGCAAGGATGGGATTTTTATGGTAGATAGTCAATACGCTGAAAATATTGAACAGATTCAAGAAGACATCAAAAAAATTAGTGACGAACCTATTCGTTTTTTGGTAAACACTCACTTTCATCCAGACCATACTGGAGGAAACTCCGCTTTGGCAAAAAAAGGAACGGTTATTTTTTCTCAAGAAAAAACACGTGATCGATTACGAGGAGTAATAAGAAAAGAAACAAAAGAAAAGACGAAGGAAATGCCGAAAGATTTACTTCCAACTGTAACTTTTTCCGAAGATCTTACATTTCACTTTAATGGTGAAAGAATTTATGTGTTTCATGTTCCTAATGCGCATACTGGTGGCGATGCCATGGTATATTTCACGGATAATAACGTCTTGCACACTGGAGATCTTCTTTTTAATGGGAAATATCCTTTTATTGATTTGGAAAACGGAGGAAGTTTAAAAGGAACTATTCAAGCACTACAAAAAGCAAGAGCTTTAATAAATAAGGAAACTAAAATTATTCCTGGTCACGGTAATTTAGGTAGTTATAAAGATCTTGAGAAAACTGAAGATATGCTCGGAGTTGTTTATAAAAGAGTATCGACGAATTTTGTTAATAATAAAACTGAAGATCAAGTAGCTAAAATGGGAGATCTCACTAAAGAATATGATGTTCAAGGCTTCGGAAATGGTTTTATTAATACTGAAGCCTTTTTAAGAATGATTTATAAAAGTGTTGCCCAGGATAGAAAGTCCATTGATAGCAATAACGAAAAGAACGAGCAGGCGCGGGAAAAAATTGAGCAGATGAAGAAAGAGCATGAGAAGAAAAATAAAAACTAATTTACTTCAATTTTAAAAATCATTATACCAATTGAACAAATCTGTACGGATTCCAAAATTTAACCAGGTAGTTTGATTTTTGAATACTGTTTCAGTATCTACCGTCGGATTAAAATCTCTGTAAATAAGGCTGCCGTATATTTTTAGATTGGTTGCAGGATTTATTACATAACCGGCCTGCACTTCAGCGTGAAAGAAATCTGTAGTGTTTCCCTGTGCCAAACTATTGCCTTCTTCAGAGATTTTATCCTTTTCAGTTCCGTAAATATTTCCTCCATAAAAACTGGAATCTTCTGGAGTGTTGAATTCAAATCCTCTTTTCGCAACAATGAATTTCGCATCGCCATATAATCTTCCTTTTTGATAACGGGCAATTGCGATAAATTCTGAAAAATTAGCCTGAAGTGTATGTGCCATGGATTGGTTGTTATGCCCATAATTTAGTATGATGGTATTATGGGAATATGTATAAGGTCGCACTCTATTGTATTCTGCCTGCAGGTAAAGATTCTTTAAACCGAAAGCCTCGTAATATTTCAATCCTAATTGATAGCCCGTTTTGTTTTTATAACTTCCATTTCCTCCGAAAACGTCAGATGAAGAAAATTCATCTATAATAAATTGTCCGTAGGCATTAACACGATCATTCACTTTATATTTTGCACTAAGTCCTATCAAGGCGTTTCCCCCTCTTGATCCTGTTGAAAACTCAATGGCTCGATAAAAAATGATTGGATTCAAATAATTCATATCAAAGCCCCGACCATTATCATTTTGCCAAATTACAGATTCAAAAAGCCCAATATTTAATCGTTTTGTAATGTTATAACTCAAATAGTGACTCGCCATAAATTTTGTTCGAAACGAACCTTTTTCAGAAACTTCGGAGCGCACATCACGTAAAGACATCCATGTATTTGTATATTTTAATTTCCAAAACGTAGTGTTTATTTTGAAGAAAGGATACGGACTTGCATTGTCGCTCATCAACAACGAGCGATAGCCATCACCTAGAAAATTTTTCCCGTGTCCGAACTGAAAGTTAAAATATTTTGAAGGCGTATAAGATATATGTCCTGTGGCTATGGGGTAATCATAAGAATCAGATTTAAATTGCTTCGCAATACCACGACCGGGAATAATAGCCGGATTTCCACCAGCTGGTCGAATTGATTCAGCATATCTATTGTAATAATCAGCGAAACGACCTTGACTCTCATAGATCACACCAAAGAAGCTAAGATTTTTACCGATGCCACCTTGGGTGTAAACCAAGCGAGTGTTATTGTAAGTGTCTATGTCCGCATCAAAATCTTTCCCGGCTTGTAGATCTACACCAGCGTCCAGAGTAAGCCAATAATCCTCCCCTTTTATAGTTATAAGATGTTCGTTCCAGAGCTTTCTGCCCCACCAAGAAGACTTATTTTTTAAAATCTCGTTGTTTGCGGCTTCAAAATCGTAATACTTATTTACTTCGCTATAAATATATGGTTTCTGAGCAGTGTGACTGTTCAAGCCTACACGGTTTATAGCTTGATCAAAAAGACTATAATTATGATGAGAAAGAGGAATATTAATATTGCTTTTATATTCTTCATTGTTATAAGGAAGGTTTACAATTTCTTCATACTCATTCGCCAAAGTGTCTTTTTTATTATTATCTGTAATTTCGATTTTTTGAATAATGCTTTTGTTAGGTGCAATCAATGGGATCGATATTGGAAGTGTAAACTGAACATAAGCAGGAGAACCATTATAGGTTGCAGGCTCTATTTTTGGAAGTGTCTCAAAAACACGACGCGCTTCCGTTTTTAATTCGTCATAAATTCCATCAACATATAACACTTTAAATTCACCCGTCTTTGTCACCTCAAAAAGCACAGTTACATTCCCTTTATAATTTTCTGAAAAGACAATTTCGGGAACTTTAAAATTTTGAAAAATGAATTGCTGAAGAGTGCTTTTAAAACAATTTTCCATATCATTTACATCCTCATTCCCACACTCTTGAAAAACAGGATACTTCTCATATTGAGCGGAAGAAATCTGTGCGTAGGTTATTACTGAAAACGTTAATGCAAAAAAAATAAGGTAGTGCTTCATTGGGATATTCACATAATTATTCCCGAAAGATACAGTTTTTTTATAATGACTAGATTCAAAAAAAGCTTCCATTTTTATTGGAAGCTTTTTAACTTTTAAGTCATTATATATTATTGAATCCGTAAAACTATTGGCACTGAATAGAGCACGTCTACATTTTTGTCTCCTTGTTTTCCAGGTTTCATTGTTGGTAATTTATTAATTACACGCTGAGCTTCTTTCATTAAAGCGGGTTGATGAGAATTTGCTACCACATCCGTAACAAAACCCTTAGAATCAATTTTAAAATTCACATAAACGCGATAGGTTTGGCTTCGGTCTAAATTTTCAAGTAATTCCTTTCTAAAGTTTTTATTTATAAATGTGTCGATACTTGAAGACATACATTGTACTTTTTCAGCGTTTGTGGCTAAATTTCCACAGCCTGGGAAAACTGGAACAAACTCTACAGTTGCCATTAGTTTAGGACCTATTGGCTCAACTACTACTGGATTGTCAACAGGAGTGATTGGTGTTTCAACAACAGGATAATCCGTAGATGCAATAGGAGTTTCAATCTCTGGAGAAGTATCTGGTTTTACTTCAAAAGTGCTGCTTTTTACTACCTTTCTTATTGGTTCTCTTTTCTGAACTACCTCTTTATTTGGCACTACGGGTTTTGGCAAGTCTATATCGATGACATAATGAATCATTGGAGGTTCCTTAACTCCATCTGAACTGGGAGGTGTAATTTCGGCTACTCTCATTTCAAAATCCATTTGCATAACAAAAAAAACAGTTAGTAAGCTAACAACAATACCTAACTGGAAAAATAAGCCTGAATTCCATTTGATATTAATCTGTTTTTTTTGAGCTCTTTTGTTTTGGGTATTTTCAACTGAAGTTTTCATAATGCAGCGATTTAAAAGATTATATCCTAGTTAAATACAACTGTTGTGCCAAAACGAAAAACCCTGTATTTACAAATGTAAATACAGGGTTTTTGAAATTCTTAAATTAATTTATTTACTGGATATCAAACACTATAGGAAGTGAATATAGAACCCCAACTGGTTTTCCACGTTGCTTACCAGGAGTCATGTCTGGCAATGACGACACAACATTCAAAGCTTCTTTTTCAAGTCTTGGATGTGGCGCACGTGCACGAACATCTACTACCTTTCCATTTTTATCTATCTTAAATTGTACAGCGATACGTTGTCTTCCTTCAAGACCTAAATCTGAGGCCAAGTTTGTATCAAATTTTTTATTTATAAACTCACTAATCTTAGTGGACATACATTTTTTCTTGGCGTCATTGGTTTTTTCCTTTTCACAACCAGGATAAATAGGCACATTTTCAATTACAGCAAAAGGTACATCAGCAATTTCTTCCTCAACCACTTCCTCTTTAATCTCCTTAACCTCAACAATTTTTTCATCTTGTTTTGCTTCGGTAGATTCAATAATGGTTTCTTCCACTTCGTCGTCATCCTCAATCACGTCAATAACTTCTGGAGCTGGTGGCGGTGGAGGTGGCGGTGGAGGTGGTGTCATTTGTTGGGTAATTGGAATTTCCTCTATCAATTCATCTCCAACATCGAGTTTTCCGAAGTCAGTAGCAGATTTATCATAAGATTTCCATTCAATTGCCTGCCAGGCAAGAAAAAGCATTAAGACCATTCCAAGCTGAAAAAACAGCATACTCTTTCGGCTAACGTCTGCTTTTGGATTTTTTTTGGGTTCCATAATTGTGGGTTTAACTAGATGCTAAAATATAGAAATTATCATTCAATTTAAAACTTAATTGAATTTTTTAAGTTTAATATTATTTTTTATGATTTTGAAAAAAAAGATTCCGAGCAATGCACCTACAAGGTTGGCTGCCACATCAAAAATATCTGAGCCACGCGAAACCATTGGTTGACCTTGCAATATCTCAACTATTATGCCGAATAACATTAACAAAAGAAACAATTGAAATACCCAATTGGCTTTAAATTGAAAGTCATTTTTCACATAAAAATAGAGCATCCATAAATTTATTAGGATAAAATGAATCGCCGCGTGAATTATTTTATCTAATCCATAAATTTTAATTTTCACTCTTGGTAAGTCACTACCTGGAATAAAAAACAGAATTGATACAACAATGGTATAAGCTATTGCAATAAACAATAAAGGTTTAACCTTCAACAAGCGTTTTATATCCAGCATCGTCTAACAGTTCAGCTATTTCATCATTGTTTGAAAGCTTCAACTTTATCATCCATCCTTCTCCATAGGGGTCTGTATTTACCTTTTCTGGTTCGGATTCAAGGCTCTCGTTGAATTCGATTATTTCCCCTGAAAGAGGTAAAAACAAATCCGAAACTGTTTTTACGGCCTCAACTGTTCCAAAAACTTCGTCTTTGTCCATAGTATCTCCCACAGTTTCTACTTCTACGTAAACAATATCGCCTAGTTCACTTTGTGCAAAATCAGTTACTCCAATAGTGGCGATATCTCCTTCAATTTTAACCCATTCGTGGTCTTTCGTGTACTTTAAATCAGATGGTAAATTCATAATTATATAATATAAAAGTTTATTTTAATTTCCGAAATTATATCGAAGTGTTAATCCGCTTCTTATAGTTGTTTGTGGGAATGCAGTTGAAATGGCATACTTTGAGAATGAATGATCATAATAGAACAAAGCCGTTAGGTTTTTGCTCAAAGCATAATCCACAGATAGTTGTGCTCCATAAATAGTCTGTCCGGCCGTAGTTTGATTATTTTGAATATCCAAATATCTAATAATTGTAATATTATCTCTTCTGGAAAGATCAACTTTAAAGTTTAGATCGCTCGCCATAACCGATTTAGTACCTCCAAAATTGGTAGCAATCCGAAGATCTTTAATTCTATACCCAAGTCCAATAATATATTCGTTCCCTTTAATCTCGGTAAGCAAATTGTTTGCGAAGCTCAAAGAAAGTGCGCGATCTTTACGCATCTCAGCAAGAATCTTTACGGAATTGTTCATTTCAAAATCCATTCTTAACAATGGCGAGAATTGTTCGGTCAGGTTAACATTTGTCAATAATGTCTGGACTTTAAAGTTACCACCTTGATCGGTTTCTTCGGGGTTGTTAGGATCGTAATCCAAATTAGACTGGAACTGGTTCACCGTATAACTCGCCCTATAGCCATGGGTAAGTGAGAAACGTTTGAAGTTTTTCTTAAACCAAGGAATTTTCATTAAGCCTGTATATTTAAGATCCCAATTTGGAAGAGGAATATCCCTAAATATACTAGTGCTCTCATTAGACGCGTTACTACCTTTATAGGCTGCAAGGAAAGATGGTAATAAAACATCTTGGCTGTTTCTTCCAAAACCAACAGGATATCCATCCGCAGTTCTTGGTATAGCTCCGCCTTGATAATGTTCTTCGGCTAATCTATTCGCAATTGTTAAACGATTACTTCGGAAATCATCGAAAGTAGCAGAGTTGTTTTCGTCACTACTACTAAAAGCTGTTTTAATCAACAACGTAGAGATATTGAAGTTTCCGAATGTATTTGGCGTTAATGAATTATACAATCCATTCTCCACAATAAAATTCTCAGAATGGTTTTCAGAATAAATTCTACTTCCGTTTATATCAATTGTCAAATCATTTATTGGCTCCAGATTAGCCTGTATATCCATTTGCTGGCTATGCACTTCAGTATACTGCTCGTTAAATTCAGGATATAAGGTTAACCAACCTTTTTTGGCAGCCAGATCCCTAACTTCTGATTGGCTTCCAAAAACAAAACCTGTGGTTGGCTTTAAAGTGCCGATGAAACCAATAGACGGCAAATAACCTGGCAAGTAGATACCATTATTCTCCTGATAATTAAATTGAATTTTCTTTATCATAGTTGCTAAGCCAATCCCAATATTCAATGCTTTATCACCAGCATTTAATCCACCTGCACCAGCTTTGCCTGCGAGTGCACCTGCGGTTTCTCCGTTCCTACCCGAAAGAGCAGTTTTTGCAGCAGGATCCAATTTAGCTTCTCTACTATCCTTGTCTTCTTTTCCTTTCCCTGAACCTTCTTCACCTGCTTTGGCTTCTCTTACTTTACTCTTTTTAATTTTTGCAAGACCAACATAACGGTAAAAACCGTTCATATCTATACTGGAATTAATTTGATGCGTACTAGCATTTTGGATAGAGTTACCAAGATTATATGTGCCA
>CAJDWD010000026.1_pt3 | contig 9868 bp, 10 predicted proteins | sample 7391451 | NCBI WGS metagenome assembly CAJDWD01 (sample SAMEA7055716, study PRJEB34461) | soil metagenome | biome: terrestrial ecosystem; feature: Peninsula; material: soil | place: Antarctica | collected 2016
GAAGCACTTCAAAATTCTGAAGCGGTGGGCGACAAAGTATTGAACCGTTCGGTCTACGATGCCTTGGCTACAAATTATCTATCTGTAGGAGATATTAAAAACTATTCCATTTATCAACATAAAAATATAGCTGTTCATAAACAGATCACAAAAGTTGAAAGAAAAACTATTGATGATACAATTAACGATGTCATTGAAACCAATTCTGAAAATATTAAAACCATTCAAAGCAGAACACAAAATCTACAGATTACTTTTATTCTACTCATTTTTTTATGTTTAATTCTTATGATTCGACATGTCATTCTTTCAGAGAAAACATTGAAATCCCTTGAAAAAAGATTGAAACTTTAGCATTTTGGAAAGTATTAAACTTTAGTTCATCTATTTTTAAATAATTGATTACCAATATCTTTTAATTTAAATCCTGTAAGAATTCTGAATTCTAAAACACCATTTCTTTTATTATAGTGTGTAATATTCTACTTTGCAGCATCAAATTTTACTAATTCTATTCAAACAATTTACAATGAAAAAAATTACATTTTTGGCGAAGAGCTTATTTTTGACGGCAGTTCTTCTTGGAGCCTCAAACGTCGAAGCACAAATTGAGTTAAAAATACAAACCGAAATCGGAACTCGTTTTAATGATGTTAACGATTCAGGATTTGGAGTTACTGTTTATGACTACTACGATTTCGAAACAAACGAATTAACGTATATCGAGCCGGAGGCAGTTATGGTACAATCTACCAACAATGATGAAAATGTTGCAGGGTTTATGTTTTACAATGAGCCTGAATATATTTTACAAGCGGCTTATAGAAAAGATGGAGTTTGGAATCCAATCGGTTTTTTACCAGGACAAGACCCAGATAATTATGACGAGAATTTTGTGTATGGAATTTCTCCCAACAGTAAATATATCACTGGACAAACCAATATAGGTTCTAATTACGGTGGTTTCTTGTTTGATACTGAGACTCAAGAGCTAATTGGTACTTTTGATCCTGAAGGAGAAGCAAGTGCATCATACAATGTTAATGACAATGGTATTACGGTTGGATGGGTTGACCGTCCCGATCAATTTGGAACTCTTCGTGTACCAGCATACCGAACTCTAGATGGAGAATACCACTTAATACCTGAGGGACAATTGCCAACAGAGACAGGGGTTAATACTATTGGAGACATCAATAGCAGCAACGTAATGGTTGGGGATTTTGATAATAAGCCTTTTATTTATGATCTGGCTACCAATACTTTTACAAGCTATGACATTCCTGCTGGAGCGGACTATGCTGCTTTCACCAGTATTTCTGAAAATGGTGTAGTAGTAGGTTTTGCAGATGTTGCATTCCAAGTTAGAGATGCAATTATCTATCATCCTTTACTTGGTGATCAACCTCTTTATTTAAAAGACGTATTGGCAGACAATGGAGTAACTGTAAGCACTGATGATGGTCTTTTAGGTACCGCTATTTCAGTTTCTCCTAATGGAAAATACATTGTAGGATGGTTAAATGGACCACCACCATTTGCGGAAGGCTGGGCACTATACCTTGACGATCTTATCTTGGGTACAAACAATGTTTCACAAAACACGGTTTCTTTCTATCCAAACCCTGTTCAGGATGTAATGCATTTAAACTCAAAAGAAACTATTGATTCAGTAGCCGTTTACACTATTACTGGTCAAAAAGTTTCTGATGTTACTTCAAATAACAACCACACTGAATTAAATCTTTCTAGCTTGGCCAGTGGCGTTTACCTTGTGAAGGTAACTAGCAACGGTAGCGTAGAAAATCTTAAAGTGGTTAAACAATAATTTTATTTCCTGTTTGTTCATTGAATTTACAAACCCCTCTTCATTTTTTGGAGAGGGGTTTTTCATTTAGACCTAAAGGCAACTTGTATAGGTATTTAAAATCATCCTAGATTTATTACTTAGTTACTATTCTTGCAGCGAAAGATATCCTTCGGGAATGTACTGGGTTTGTAGAATTTTGTTCTTATTGTTCTTAGCATTTCTTTCAGTTAAGAATTATAGCGAACACAAACTGGATGTATTACTCTCTAAATTTCTGAAAGAACTTGATTATTAGGCATATTGCCACAGGAATTTAGAAATAAGTTGTGAACACTAGACTTATTACATTTTAACTTAATCTTTTCCAGTTAATCTAAAACTTAATTTTCCACTCTCCAATTACAGAAATACTTGAGTTTGGATCACCACCTTCTTGGAAAGCTTCAAACTCAAAAGTACCAGAGAAACCATCCTTGTTAGAATCTAAAATAATAAACTCTCCCTCTGTCTTTGCTTTTCCTCCAAAAATCCTCTCAGGTTTATTAGGCTGCCTATCAAAATATGTAAAGCTAAATGAAGGATCTGTGTCACTAAATCTATTCCTATCATTAAAAATTGGATACTTGCCAACCCATTCATCAGGATCATTTACATCATTATATGGCAAGCCTGGAGGCGATGTTTTATACGAATTATTATTGAAATACATAAGGAGATGATGATCGTGAGAACTTTCCCTGTTCTCATCAAGAGAAAACTTCATTTGTGAAAGCCCTCTCTTTTTAACTTTTTCACCGCTATTATCAGAAGATATCACGGCAGAGGGTGTTCCTCTTTTTTCACCTTGCAAAGCTCCCGAGACTTTGAATTTATACTCACTTCCCGAATCCAACTTCTTGGACATCTTCTCTGGTTTCTTCTCTGTTTCCTTATCAAGCTCTTCAGTTTTGACAGTATTTTCTAGAGGTTTGTCTTTGTTTTCTCCGCACGAAAACAAAAACAATCCACTTAATAAGACCAAAAACAATGCATTTTTAATTCTAAACATTTTTTCCATCCTGATTTCTGATTTTAAATTATTAGTGTACGATAAGCATTTATAAAAGCGGGATTTTCCGTTTTATTTATATCTTGGTTTTTACCACAAAACTTCGAATATGAACAAACATAAAAATTTCAACGGACAACCTACCTATTAAACAGACTTTAAACTTACTCAACACCAAATACTTAACAATCAGCAAAGAAGCATAATAGCAAAATGAGTTCATTGTAAAACCCCTTTCCATTTATTTGGAAAGGGGTTTCATGCTAAACTAATAAAGGTTTCGAAGAATTATTGAAGAACAAGATTGCTGTAAGAAGCGTTGATTGAGATGTTCTTGCTTGAGGTGTTAGATTGGCTAAAACCCTTTACCAAAACCCTATCTGCATTTTTTGATTCTTTTAGTTGAAGTGATTTCGGATATTTCAAAGTAGATTTTTTTCCATTGAAATAAAATGAAAAAGCTCCTGAGGGTATTTTTACTCTCGCATCGGTATTTTCCAAAGTGATATCTAAATTCTCAAAACCGTTTGAAACTCCTTCCACCGTTAAATCCCCAAAAGAACCTGAAAGAAAAGCCTGACGGGTTATATTTCCAATCCGAACATCACTGGAATTAGCCTGAAGATTAAGATTCTGAACACTTTGAATGTTGCATTTATCTACATATTTCACATTGAGCGCACCTTGTTTCCAATTATTAACAACCACTGGTGCATAAGCGGCATTGATAACGGTCTCTTTTCCATCAACAGTATTTGCAGTAAAAGCAGTGTAATTTAAGTTGGCTTTCATATTAGTTGCATCAGCCATTTTTAAATCACCATATCTCACATTTATATCGGTTCTAGCATTCTTCGGCAAACGGATAATAATAGTCTTTTTGGTATTGCCACTTTTTGAATTACTACTACTACCCTGAATAACAACAGAGGTTCCATTCGGGCTTTTTGTTACGGTTTTGGTGTAATTACCCCCTTCATTGTCAAACTGCTCAGCCCAAGCCTCCATTTTCTTTCCGAACGACTCACCCCAAGCTTCCATTCTTTCTCCGTAAGCTTCGCCCCAAGCCTCCATACTTTTTCCATAGGCTTCGCCAATACTGTCAGCCTTTTTATTGTCCCAAGATTTTTCAAAGCTTTTCCCCCAATCTTCCATTTTTTTCTCAAAATCCTTTCCAAATTTCTTATCCATTTGTGCTTCAAACTTTTTCATATAGCCTTTCTCATCCTTTTGATATGCTTCATAATCAAATTGAATATTCCCTATTTTTTCAAATAACTCTTTAGGAAGAGGTGGCACTTTTACGTTTTGGATCATTGGCATTAAAAGGTTTTCCATCAATGGACCAATAAAATCCATATCTGGTATAGGATTCATTGCTGATGCTTGACTTCCAGCATCGGAGCTGATATTAATTTTCTTACTGTTTCCTGAAATATTTAAGTCCCAGTTTTTCATCAATCGTTGCTTTTCCTTTTCTGAAAGTTTTTCACCTTCAATATAAGCTTCCACCTCTACTTTATTTTTATTCCAAGTTTCAAAAACGATATTAGTATAGGACGAATTCACGGAAACCTCTACATTATCCGAAACATTAAAGCTTTCAATATAGTTTTTCTGAGAATAGGATAATGTACTTACAAACAGCAATAAAAAAACTGCCTTATGACTGAATAGCTTTAAAGTCTCCATTATTTTGAGTTTTAAGTTCTTTTAATTTATTTTTTAGCTTGAACAGCAAATCCAAACGAAATTTCAAATTATCTATTAAGGCAGTTACGGTAGTTTCGGTAGGACCAACTTTTGCCAATTCAACATTAAGGGAAGTGTATTCCTTATCCAATTCTGCAAGCCTTTGCATATAACCATCTACGAGATCTTTATTTTCATCATTGATTTTTAACGATGCCAGTTGCACATTAATTCCGGTCATATAAAATTCCTCCAATTTTTTTAAGTCTGGAGAAATATCTGCCAATGTAAGTGTTGGAGTATCACTCTTTTCAAGTTTTTCAGAATCGGCTCCAACAATAGATTTATTCGCATTAATACTCTCTCCATCCGAATTGCTCAATTGGTAATATCCAAAAAAGCTAACGGCAAGCAGCACAGCAAACATCGCAGCGATTTTTAACCATTGTGCAGAAATGGGTTTTTCTATTTTTCTTACTGAAGTGTCTTCCTCAAGATTCTCCTCAAAAGCTTTTTTCAATTTCGCTTTAAATCTAAGTTCGTGCCCAAGCGGAAGTTCCGTAGGTTCCGACTTATAATTTTCAAACATTTTTTTAAGATCCCGTGCCATAACGCAAGTGTTTTAATTTTTCTTTCAATTTCATTTTTCCTCGATGCAAGTAAGTCCTGGAAGCATTTTCAGAAATATTCAGTATCTCAGAAATCTCCTGATGATCATAACCTTCCAATAAGTACAATTGTACCGCAGTTTTATAATTAGGTGCTAAGTCTTCTATAGCTGCCAAAACCAGTGGAATCGTTGTTTCATCAGGGATAGACCAATCATCATCGGTATCGGCAATTTTAAAGACTTCTTCATTTAAAGACTCCATATCCATTTTCCTCGCTTTAATGGTGTCCAAACATGTATTAATAACAATGCGTTTCATCCATGCTCCAAAAGTAACGTCTCCATTAAACTGGCTTAGTTTTTGAAATGCCTTTATAAAGGATTCCTGCATTGCATCTTCCGCTGCAGCGGTGTCCTTTAAATATCTTTGGGCTATTGCAAACATGCCATTACTATATTTCCCGTATAGCGTCATTTGTGCCTTTTGGTTGCACTGTTTGCATTGCTCGATAAGAAGTAAATCGGACAAGATTGATGATTTTTGGTTGCTGTTCACTTAGAAGACGACAAGAAAGATAAGATGTTGCAATATGACAACAATTTTTGTGAAATATTTGAGAATTAGAATTTTGAATCATCCATTTTTATAGTAACTTTGGTAAAATCGTACAAATATGGAAAAGAAATACGCAGATTTTGATAGATTGAATCGTTTGCTAGTGGCTTGCTTTGAAGCTGAAAAATTATATTACAACGCTGCTCAAGATGCACAAACAACAGATTTAAAACGTTTTTTGAATTATATGGCTGTTGAGCGAAATCGCATGAGTCATGATATTTCCAACGAACTTCATTCCCGGGACATTGAACCCTTAAAGGATGATGCCGATAAAGGAAATCTGGATCGAACTTGGCAAGAAGTGAAAGAAGCCCTCGAGCATTTTGACGCCGATGCTATTGTGAATTCGTGTATAAATCGTGACAAAAGCAATATTAAAAGATATGATGAACTTTTAGAACGCCGAGAGTTACCCGATGGAATTCTAGAAATTTTAGAGAAGCACAAATACCAATTGAAATGGTACATTAAACAAGCTGCGCAACAAACCATTAAAGATCCATTTGTTGAAGTAAAAAAGGAGGAGCCTCCTAAAGAAGACGAAGGAGGGAGAGTGATACCCTTAAAGGTAAGAGTGATATAAGTAAAAGAGCCCTGAAATTCAGGGCTCTTTTACTTTGAAATGTTTTAGATTTTTATTCGTCCAAAAGCAGGTTTAAAGTTACAGTTATATTATCTCTTGTAGCTCTAGAATAAGGACACACCTCATGAGCTTTGTTCACTAACTCCTCACCAGTTTTTACATCTACTCCTGGTAAATAGCAGTCAAGAATCGCTTTTAATTGTAAATCGCCATCCTTGGTTTTTCCAATTTCAATATTCGCGGTTACGCTCATATCGCCACCTAATTTCACTTTTTCACTCTCTGCAACCATTTGTATCGCTCCTCCAAAACAAGCAGCATAAGCGCTTCCAAAAAGTTGTTCTGGATTAGTACCTTTTCCACCGTCGCCTCCCAATCCTTTTGGAACTGAAAGCTCCATATCTATTTTTTTATCGTCTGTGGTTACGTGACCTTTTCTGCCGCCTACCGCTGTGGAGGAAGCTGAATATAACTTTTTCATTTTTGTATGGATTTTAAAATTATTAAATTTCAAGATACTATGTTAAACCCGTTTTTAAAAGAACATATTCATAAATTTGTCCTAAATTCACAATGTGACCGAAAAGAAAGAAAATATAAGTGCACTTCGCGAAAAGAAAGGAGTTTCTCCTCCTGAAACTTTAAATAAAGAAATAATTAAGGCGTTTAGAGCTAAGTTGAAAAAAGCACCTTCTACTGAAGAACTAGTTGAAGGTATTCTTCAAAAAAACCAAACTGCCTTGAGTAGAGCAATTACCATCATTGAAAGCACCGCTCAAAAACATCAACAACAAGCCAAGGAAATCATTGAAAAATGTTTACCTCACGCAAATAAATCCATTCGTATAGGGATAACCGGCGTTCCAGGTGTTGGGAAAAGTACATTTATTGAGAGCTTTGGAAAGTTATTGACTTCGGAAGGAAAAAAAGTTGCGGTGCTTACTGTAGATCCAAGTAGCAGCATTAGTAGAGGCAGTATTTTAGGCGATAAAACCCGAATGGAAGAACTGGTAAAGGAACCTAATGCATTTATCCGTCCCTCCGCCAGTGGTGATACTCTGGGAGGCGTAGCTCGAAAAACCCGAGAAAGCATTATTCTTTGTGAAGCAGCAGGTTTTGATGTAATTCTTATTGAGACCGTTGGTGTGGGGCAAAGCGAAACTGCCGTCCACTCAATGACCGATTTCTTTCTATTGCTAAAACTTGCCGGCGCAGGCGATGAGTTGCAAGGAATAAAACGCGGAATTATGGAAATGGCAGATTCCATAGTGATCAATAAAGCAGACGGAGAAAATAAAAAAGCCGCAAAACTCGCCAAAAATGAATTTAATCGTGCGCTCCACCTCTACCCTGCTAAAGAAAGTGCTTGGGCACCAAAAACCCTCTTGTGCAGCGCTATCAATAATGAAGGAATCAGTGAAATTTGGGAAGTAGTTTCTAATTACTTCGAAACAACCCAACGCAACGGATATTTTCAATATAAAAGAAAAGAGCAGAATAAATTCTGGTTAATGCAAACAGTTGAAAGTAGGTTAAAAAGTGATTTTTACTCGAACCCTTCAGTGAAAATAGAATTGGAAAAGCAATTAAAAGCTTTGGATGCAAATAAGACAACTCCTTTTCAAGCTGCGGAAAAATTATTAAAGCTTAAATAAACCTATAAAAAGCCCTTCTTAAACCAATACACTTGTGCTTCCAGACCTCCACGTAAATTTGTTTGTGGATTATAACCCAACAATTTTCTAGCTTTATCAATATTTGCTTTAGTGCGCGATTGATCGCCTGCACGAGGTGGTTTTATTTCCATTGTAATTCTTTTGTGAAGAATATCTTCAACAGTGGCAATTCCTTCTGCTGTGGTACTTTCTACTTCCGTTCCTAAGTTAAAAATCTCACCATTACAAACGTCTTCTTTCCCGATTACACTTACAATTCCGTCAACAATATCTTGAACGTACGTAAAGCTGCGGAGGTGTTTCTCACTTCCATCAAATAACGGAAAAGGTTTTTTATTCAGCGCACAGTCAATTAATCTTGTGTATAATTTATCAGGTCTTTCTCGTGGGCCATAAACAGAGAACAACCGTAAAGAAGTTGCTTGTAATATGTTTTCTCTACTTTTTGCGAGAGCTAATTGTTCCGCAGCAAGTTTTGTAACACCATACCATGAAGCTGGTTTTGGTGGAACAGTTTCGGGAAAAGTAGCTTCCAAGCCATATATTGAAGAAGTGGCAATATTTACAAAGAATGGTTTCTTAGAAAGACTTTCTGCAAACTCCAATAAGAGCTGAGTAGCAATGATATTATTACTGAAATAATCTTCAAAAGTGGAAGTATTGGAAATACCAGGATGTGCCGAGAAATGGAAGATATAATCTATATCCTTCGGAAGTTGTTCATTTAAATCATCAGTTCGCAGATCAATTTTGAGAACTTCAATACCGTTTTCAGCCAGTGATTTTGCATTCAACTGTTTCAATTGAAGATCATAATAAGGCGAAAAATTATCAAGGCCTATAATGTCGTGACCTAATATCTTTAATCTTTCCGCAGTATGTGAACCAATAAATCCGGCCGCTCCCGTAACAAGTATTTTCATTCAGTATTTCGTTTGAAACATGACAAAAAGGAATCAAGAAACAAGACGTAATCAGAACTATTATTCATAATTCCATCATGTTTACTTTAAACCCCGTTTCCAGTTTCCCTTTCCTTCGCAAAATAACATCTTTTTAAGCAAACACTTTTCAAAATTGCAAGCAAAGTCGCAAAGACGTCAAGTTATAATTTATTCTATTTCACTAATCTTTAAACTCATCGACTTCTAAACTCAATAACTTCTAAAGAAAAAAATTACATTTGCAGAAACCTTTTCAATTTTATAGATGTACGAATTCACCATTATTGTACCCGTTTATAACGAGGAAGAAAACCTAGAACGAGTTGAAAAGGAACTTCTAGCATACACTCAAATTGCAACTAAAAAAACTTCGATCCTTTTTGTAAACGATGGCTCTAAAGACAATAGTCAAGCCCTAATCGAAGCTATCTGTAGTAGAAACGAAGTTTTTTATTTTATTTCCTTTAAAGAAAATCGTGGTTTAAGCGCTGCTATAAAAGCTGGCTTTGACAATGTAGAAAGTCCACTGCTTGGTTATATTGATAGCGATTTACAAACTGATCCTGAGGATTTTAATCTTCTACTTAAGCATATTGGAAAATATGATTTGGTAACTGGCGTTCGTGCTGACAGAAAAGATAAATTCGTAAAAAATATGTCTTCCAAGATCGCAAACGGAATCCGCCGTGCATTTACACACGATGGCATGGATGATACTAGTTGCCCATTAAAAGTGATAAAAACCGATTACGCCAAACGAATCCCAATGTTTAAAGGGCTTCACCGCTTTTTACCTGCAATGATTTTGTTGCAAAATGGAAAAATAATCCAAATTCCAGTAAAGCATTTTCCAAGAATAGCCGGAACGGCAAAGTTTGGTCTTTGG
>CAJDWD010000028.1_pt1 | contig 9803 bp, 9 predicted proteins | sample 7391451 | NCBI WGS metagenome assembly CAJDWD01 (sample SAMEA7055716, study PRJEB34461) | soil metagenome | biome: terrestrial ecosystem; feature: Peninsula; material: soil | place: Antarctica | collected 2016
GGATGTTGGTTTCGGCATCCCAGGTTTAGCTGTCATTTTGATCATAGGCTAAAAACAACCTTCTTCTTCATTTTTGAGGTTTAAAGTGTGCTCTAAATTTTTGTTGGGTTACGGGACCGGGAATGTTGTATTGATTGAAATATTCAAATCTGAAATACTTGGATCATCTTCATTTGAATCTATATTTCTGCTTCTAAGGGTGTAACTTAAGTAGGTTCCAAAAGTTTACAAATCTTCAAACATCACACTGATTTCGCTTTTTTAGCGAAATCGGTGCGTTTCAGTTTTCACCAATATCTTTTTCGTAAGTTTGATCTTCTTGTCTTTAGAAGGTTCACAGTTTGACGAAACTCGCTTCGTCATGAGTTGATGCGTTCGCCAGAATTGGAGAAAAACCAGGAGAATCAAAAGATATTGAAGAAAGATAGCCACTTTTACTAACCCAACTTGATTAGGAAAAATTTAAAACAATCGAATGGAATCTCGAAGACGTGATGGATGTAATTAACATGGACGAAATTAAAAATTAACCCGTCCAAGTGGAAAGAGAAATTAGAAAAATAGGTATTTCAAAACAAAATGAAAGAAAAGCAAAACTGAAACTGAACAATCATGAAAAATACAGCCTACTTTTTTATAATAACCATTTCCATAGTGTTTATCTTAATCGAGGGAAAAAACATACTAATTCCATTTGTTTTTGCATTATTATTATGGTTTATAGTGCGTAATCTTAGAGAACAACTCAACAAAATTAAGTTTGTAGATAAACACTTTCCCTTGTGGTTGAAAAATTTAATTCCTTCCCTTTTCCTAGTCGTGGTCTTTACATTTATCTCCAAGTTATTGATGATAAATATTAATATTTTAAGGAAATCTTATTCCCTATATGAAGGGAATGTTCATGTTTTAATTAGTCAAATGAACGACCTATTTCAAATCAACATACAGGAATACTTTAAATCAAATAGTGGTCATTTTGATTTTATAGATATCCTTCAAAAAATCATAGAATCCTTAACCGGTTTAGTTAGCAATACTTTTATTATTATCATTTATGCCCTATTTATACTTCTGGAAGAAACTCACTTTTATACTAAATTAAAAACTGTTGTTTCTCGCGAAGGTCATTTTATGCAACTCACTAATGTACTTGAGAAAATTGATACATCGGTGAGTAAATACATTGGGATCAAAACTTTTGTAAGCTTTCTAACTGGTCTTTTAAGTTATTTAGCTCTTCTTTTTATAGGTGTTGATGCACCTCTATTTTGGGCGTTTTTGATTTTTCTTTTAAATTATATCCCGACGATAGGGTCTTTAATAGCAACACTTTTTCCGGTAATCTTTTGTTTGCTTCAGTTTGGCGATTTCTCTAAAGGCTTATTGGTATTGAGTATTGTGGGAGGTATCCAGATTCTGGTAGGAAACATACTAGAACCTAGAATAGCCGGCAACACATTGAATATTAGTCCATTTGTAGCTATATTCGCATTGTCCTTTTGGAGTGCGATCTGGGGAATTACAGGCATGTTTTTAAGTGTGCCTATTACCGTTATCATGGTCATCATCTTTTCTAATTTTGAGCAGACTAAAGCTATTGCCATTATGTTATCTGAAAAAGGAAAGATTTGATTACCAGATTTCTAAATTATGAAATTAGTTGAAATTGATTTTCTTATCCTTAAATAGAACGGTAGAAATAACACAGTATTCCGCGATGAATAAATTTCTTTTGAGTTAGCTTTTAAACGCCGACTTCTTTTGATATTCGCTAATCCATATGAAGTGGCATCGTTAATATGAACCGTGTGTTACAGTTATTAACCGCTCTTTTTCAAACACGTCGTTGTGAGGTAAGCTCTTTGGAAACTCCAGTACCTGCGCATTGTTGGCGGACAACATTCTGCAGGATTTATAAACTTTATTCGCGACGACAACAATTTTGAGAAAGTGGAACTTGAAACGATTCTAAAATAAAAGTGCAGCATGCAGCATCCGGCTAACTTCTCTGCTAATTTGTGATTACAATATGTATGAGTTCCTTTTATTCTTCATTGTTTTAAGAACAGTGTATCTGTAAAAATAATACGACATGTTAGTCATTGGCTTTCAGTATCGTCCATGTTTTGGACTGTGGTTTAGTTTCCATTAATGCTTTTTCAAATTTCCTTGATGATGAAAATTGGGTTTCTCTCAAAATTCTTTCTTCAACAGTAAGTTCAAATTTTGCAGAGCTGAAAATCCATGGTGAAATGACCAATTCATTATTTTCTGTTTTTTTAATGAAGTATGTCTCTCCATTTATTGAGGTATTTATTTCAAGTAAACGACCGGCTTCCGGCGTTTCTTCTTTGCATAAAATAAGGGACAACCGGTCGCAAAAGCGCAAAAACTCGTAATAAGTCCTTGCCTTCTTGTCCGATATTTTGAATTGTTTTAAACTTTCTTGCCGCTCTTTTTCCTGATTGTTAAGAAACTCTCTTACTTGTTTACTCTCACTCGCTAAAGGCAGATTGAGAAATTCTAAGTGGTAAGAAATAAGCAATTTAACCCATAAAGACTTATTGCCGGCAGATTTCAAAATATGGTTCATTCTCTTTATCCCATCGGATACTGAACTTCTTTCCTCGGTAAAATCAAGTGGAACTCCGATATCTGATAGATATTCCTTTTCGTCAAAATTGAGTTGTCTGTCATCATGTTCACAGACAGCTATAAGGGTTTCAAACCAAAAAGGTGGTCTGTATTTAATTGCAATCTCATTGGCTATTTTCCCCGCTAACAAACCATGAGCCTCATGAAGTATTATGTGAATACCTTCAACAGATTTATTAACTATCATATTTTCTCAATTATAAACTGAATAAGCAAATTAGTCATAATACTCTGAAATTAAATCAATTATGTATTCGAAGAACAGGTTATTTCTCAGTTGTCTTTAGTAGGGCTTTAGTAAATAGAAGCCAATTTAAACCTCCCATTCCAAGCTTAGCTCCAACTGTGATGGCTTTGTTTCTTATAGTATCTAATACCGGTACATTCGCAGTGTTCTCTTCTTCATTTCTGCCGTGCACCTCTGCATAAATACAAGAGCCTATCCTTCGTACAATAAATGTATTTGATGATTTTTTAGTATAAAAATGAGCGATGGTTTCGGTGCTACTTCCGGGAGGAGAACAGGGTTTAATTGTGATAGCCGCAAAAGGATTCTCTCCATTTTCTTTTTCATTTTGGATATTAATGATTTTAGTCCAATCATATCCACTTCCAGTAGGGTTTCCCGGTCCCGGCACTTCTATTCTAATTAAGTTTTCTAATTTTAAATCAGTAGTAGGTTGATTTGTTTCAGAATCATACAGAGAAAACTTTGTTTTAACTTGATCTGAAAGTGTATGCCATTCGTTAATGGCGAATAATCGTTGTAGAACCTTTTCAAAATTTTGTATGGCTATTTCAATCGTGTCTGCACATTGCATACTAACGATATCTTGAAAGTCACCTTGAAGTTGAGATGGGATATTTGGGTATAACATTAGCTGATTTTTCATAGCTGTATTTTATGGCTGAATAGTAAAACCGAAAATTTCAATTTAAGTTTTCTGATTCCCCGAAACTTACCAGTAATACAAGTTTATATTTCCAGAAAACACTAATAATATATGAATGATTACTAAAGCACTTGTATAATTTTAAATGTTTAATAAACGATTTTTCAAGCTTTTGATGACCCGGAAGGCTCGAGCAATAAGGTGGGTTTTCGCCCGGTATTTAATCCCTAATAAAATCTTGTTTTTGATTTCCTATTACTTTGCTTTTTGAGTAACTGGAAATCATGAAACATTAATAAAACGTAGGTAACTATTCTCTCAAGCAGAGTCTTTACCTAATTTCTTCCGGAGGAGCTTCACAATTGATCTGTAAACACTTGTGTTCTTTTCGGTTTTTGATTAAACTTGAGGTGGGGAAGGAGTTAAATAATTATACACCCGTAACTCAAATTAGTGCAACTGTTGCTCTTATCGGCTGATTTTCGCGAAATTAGCTAACTAGTTACGAAATGTTATACCTAATAATAATTCAATATGAAATTAGTGATCTTAGTAATATCGATACTATCTGTTTTGACATCTTATGCTCAGAACCAAGGGAACATATGGTATTTTGGCAATCATGCGGGTCTCGATTTTAATAACATTCCTCCTAGTGCCCTTTTAAACGGACAGACAGATTTCCCTTTACCCAATCAATGGAATGAAGGGTGTTCATCAATAAGTGACAGTTCTGGTTCTCTATTGTTTTACACTAATGGAGAGAAAATTTGGAACAGACAACAACAAATTATGCTTAACGGAAACAACTTGATGGGAAACTCGTCTTCAACAGAATCAAGTATTATAGTGCCTCAACCCAATAGTCAGCAGTACTTCTATGTAATAACAACAGATGCATCTGAGAACAATTTCCAAAATGGACTAAGATACTCGATCGTGAATATGTGTCTTGATAATGCTAACGGTGATGTTTTACCAACTTTCAAAAATATTTTATTAGTAGATTTAGTAGCGGAGAAACTAGTTTGTATTAGACATTCAAATGAAAATGATTATTGGATAATAACTCACAAATTAAATTCAGATGCATTTTATGCTCTGAGATTAACAAGTACAGGGATTATTGATACAGTTATCTCTCATACAGGAACTGCAGATCCCCAAGGCTGGGGAGGACAAATGATTGCCTCTCCTAATGGACAAAAAATTGCTTATGCAATTCCTAATCCACAATCATCCGGTAAAACATTATTGCTTGATTTTGATGCATCAACTGGCATTGTCTCAAATGAACAAACACTTTCAACTGGTGGCAGAGAATGGGGAGCATCTTTCTCCTCTGATAATTCCAAATTATATTTCTCTACAGCTGGTTTTGGTGAACTTTTTCAATATGACCTAAATGCTGGAAATCTTGATGCAATAATCGGTTCTAAAACATATTTGATCCAAAACGGACCTGACAGTTGGCGACATCACCAGCTTGGCCCAGACGGAAAAATATACATTTCGAGGACAGGGAAATCATACCTCAGTATTATTGAGCAACCTAATACGCCTGGAGTGGGCTGTAATTATGTTGATTCGGCAATATACTTAGGAGGTCAAATCGCATCCTTTGGACTTCCTAATTTCATTGCAGGATATACATATCATAATGATATGATAGACTGTACAACTGCTATACATGAAAAGAATGAATCAAATAATTATATAATTTACCCTAATCCTTTAACGAATACAGCTATTTTGAAATTTGACAACTTGACTAATGAAAATTATATGTTGATTCTTTTCAATTCTCATGGACAAATAGTAAAATCGATACCTAACATAACTACAAATCAAGTTCTAATTGATAGGAGACAATTGATAAATGGATTATACTTCTTTCAGTTAAGATCAGTTAATGGGCTATATCTAAAGGGCAAACTAGTAATAGAATGATAAAAGAATAGTGTGTTTAACAAAACCCAAACTGCATTAAAATGCAGTTTAGCTAAACGTTGTGGTTCATTGTTAAAACCAGGATTAACGCTTTTTATTTTTTTACTAATTAATATTTATGAAAAGAATTGAGCAACTCGGAATTATTCTTCTTTACTTATCTTTAAGTTCAATTTGCCGTTGCCAAGAATTCAACATTGGAGGAGAAACGGGCACCATTTCTAACCTGGGTTTTAGTTCTCCAGCATTTAATTTGAATTCTTTATTTGAGTTTCGTCCAAAACATTCATTTTTTTCTGTTAATACTGCTCCTGGAGTTATAATATTCAACAACAATTTAATCATTGGATCATTTCCATTATCTTTAAAATTCATCTTAGGTGATAAATATAGATTTTGTCCCAAAATCGGTGTTTTTTATTGGACTAATCAGAGATGGGGCATGACAGGTGGTTTTAATTTTGAAGTAGTAATTAGGGATAAGTTGAGCCCTTTTTTGAGTGCTGACCTTATGAGAATTAGCTTTAGAGAACAAATCCCTTCTCATTTTGGAGGAAGCTCAACACAGCTAACAAGTTCGGTTGGACTTAAGTTATCTATTGGTTTAAAATATCGTATTAACCAAGATTAGGCGAAATAGAAGTTGAAAAACGAAAGCACAACATTAAATATATGTAATCGGGATTTGTGGTCAAATAGAACTTTCATATTTTAAAATAACATTTTGGATGAGGTTAAAAGTTTATATCTTCGAAACCCCGACTGCTTATAGACTTAGCGCTGGCGGTAATTTAAGAGAAATGCATGTTCGAGCAGCTAAAAATATTTTGTGAAAAAACCGTTCCAGTATCAAATCAGGAATTGGAATTGATTGACCAGTATTTTGAACAGAAACAATTACGGAAAAAGGAATTTCTACTCAATGATGGTACAATCTGCAATTTTTTAGGGTTTATCGCAAAAGGTTCTATTCGACATTTTCATATAAAGAACGGACTTGAAAAAACCTGCGATATTTCGTTCGAAAATTCTTGGGCAACCGATTTTCAAAGTTTTACGACTGAAAATCCTTGTATTATGAACCTTCAAGCAATGGAGGACACGATAATCTATACTATCCAAAAGAATAGTCTGATGGATTTATATCGGGAATGCCCAAAATATGAAACTTTTGGTCGGATAATGGCTGAACAAGTTGCCAATCGGGCGACACGAATCGCAATTTCTCTTTCTTCTGACACACCTGAAGAACGTTATCTAAACCTCATAAACAACAGACCTGATTTTTTCCAACGAATTCCACAAAAACACATCGCCAATTTTCTCGGCATCAGTCCAGAAAGTTTGAGCAGAATAAGGAATAGAATTCATAAAAATCATAAATCTTAACTTAAGTCATCGTTTCTATACATGATTCAATTGCAAATTTGTACCTCATTAAAAACCATTGGTTATGAAGTGCGGATTACTAACATTGTTATTATTTGCAATGACAAACGTATCGAACGGTCAAGAATTAGACTTAAAAAGATTAAAGACCATAGAACAAAAATTAGATGATGTTATGGAACTCATCGACACAACTGTAATCAGGGATAAACTCAAAGAGGTAGAATCCGAATTCAAAAATGAACAGAGTGAAATCAATAAGGCTCGTCTTGGAATCATTTACCACGAAGTAGCTTTGAATCTTTCATTTTTTTCAAATACTGAGTACAAAGGCTACTCACAGAAAAGTTTTGACATCTTAAGTGAACTCTCAGCTTCTGAAACAACCACAAAAGAGCTTATGCCGTTTGTAGCATCCTATCGAGCATCTGCGCTGTCATTGGTTGTGGCGGAAACCAATAAATTAAAATTGTTGGGTAAGTCCTTCGACCTATTCGAAGATGCAATAAAAGAATATTCGGATATAAGTCCCTTGCCAGAATTTATGCGCGCAAGTGTCGCCGAGAACTTACCTTGGTTCTTTTTTGGAAAACGTAAATTCGCCAAAAAGGACTTTAACTCGATAATCGAAAAAGCAGAAAAAAATCCTTATTACGTGAATTGGAAAGTACTTAGCTTTACCTATTGGGCATGGGCGAAACAGCATCAACAAAAAAAATATCGAAAGCAGGCCTTGGAGTATCTCGACAAAGCTATCAACCTCGACCCAAACTATAAAGCAGGAAGAAAAAGAGCCGAGGAACTAAAAACCGAAATGCAGGAATAAAAAATACGGCCGATATTATAATAACGTAATGCGGGCTGAACCAACGACAATTGAAAGCAGTTGAATTGTGAAACAAAAAGGATGAATTACGAATAAAGGATACCAATCGTTAAATTCAATAAGCGAATGAACAGCATTAAGAGAATTGTTTTAAATGACAGAAAAACATGTTCTCGAAAGTTCAGAATCAAAAGGTAGTCTAGTGGGAGTTATTATAGTCATAGTCCAAGCAACAATACGCAAGAACCTTTAACAGGTAGTTATCGTGTTTTACGTGGCGGTGGGGGGCTGGAATTCAGATGCAATAGTATCCGAGTTGCCCGGCGCCGTGGCGTAGCTGCACATGAAAACTACGACGATGTGGGTTTTCGCCCAGTATTTAATCCCTAATAAAATCTTGTTTTTGATTTCCTATTACGTTGCTTTTTGAGTAACTGGAAATCATGAAACATTAATAAAACGTAGGTAACTATTCTCTCAAGCAAAGTGATATCATAATTTATTTCGTAGTATGTTTAGACTTGTTATTGTCTAAACAAAGCAATAAGCTAACTTCCCCGAATGAAAGTCGTGTTTATAGTCAACAACAAAAACAACCGGTTGACTAAACTGGTCCCACGGCTTGCCGAATACTGTAAACAAGCAAATATGGGCAGTGTGGAGTTCATTTCCACACAAACGAAAAAACATGCTATCGAATTGGCCAGGCAAGCCACTGAAAACGGCTGCGATTATTTGGTAGCCGTTGGGGGTGATGGCACCTTGGGCGAGGTTATCAATGGCGTGTTGGAAAGCAATATACCGACCAATGAATACCCAGCAATAGGGTTGCTTCCTCATGGTTCGGGTAATGATTTTGCGAGAACGGCACGCATCTCAAATTCTATTGAAGAACTCGTTGAAAGAATTCAATCAGATACCTATGTAAAGATAGATCTTGGAAAAATAGCAATTCATCAAACCCTTGAAACCCGCTATTTTATCAATATAGCAGGAGCTGGAATAAGCCCGGAAGTAGTCCAAAATCTCGAAAAATCATCAAGCGTATTTGGATCAAAATTCAATTACTTCAAGAACATCATAAAAGCGTTTCTCAGCTATTTTAAAAAAGAGGTAAGCTGCACAAGTAGTACATGGCAATGGAAGGGTAAGTTGCTACAAATGGCAGTGGCTAACGGGCGCTACTTTGGAAATGCCATTTGCATTGCCCCCGATGCGGAGCTTACCGATGGCCAATTCCAGATAGCTATCTTCGGAGATTTGAGCATTTGGGACTATCTAAAAAACTTAGCCAAAATGAAAAATGGAGTGAAAATCAACCAGCCACAGGTTAGCTATCGATTTGCCGAAGAAGTATTGATAGAAAGCAATGACGCCTGTGGTATTGAAGCCGATGGCGAGTATGTGGGTCTTGCTCCGGCCACCATAAGCATATTGCCGAAAGCTATTTGTTTTTTAATGCCTCCGGATGTTCAATAATATGCTGCACTTCGTTTCTTCCAATACATTAGAAATTAATAGTGTTTTGCAGCTAAACGAATTAACTATGGACAAGAAATTACCAATCCAAATTTGACAGGTACTTTTAATCTAGGAACAATTGGTGCAGACCTATTCAAAGATAAAATTCTAATAATTGACAATCGGAATAAAAGATTTGCAATTTGTGAAATAATTCCAATAAAATTTGGCAAAACCTGAACTTCTAAAAATGAATATATTGCAACAAAAAAGCCATTACTTGGAATGCATTTTTAAACAGCTGCAGTCCAATAGAAATTCAACAAGGAAAATTTAGATGAAATCGAAAAGAACACTTAGAACGTTACTTATTGTATTAATAAATTTTTCAATTTACTATATTCTTTTCCTGAACTTTAAAACCATAAAAATTGAATTTGACAAGTTCACTCAGCAAGGTCTCACAAGCTACATTATGACTTATTTTTTAATAGGTATTCCGGTTTATTGGAACCTATAATATAAGTAGGAAAATAAACATTTTTGTTAATCTGGGATTATCTAAAAATATTTGGACAGGAATTTGGGCGAGTATCATATTCACAATACCAATGTTCCTGGGAGGT
>CAJDWD010000029.1_pt1 | contig 9749 bp, 6 predicted proteins | sample 7391451 | NCBI WGS metagenome assembly CAJDWD01 (sample SAMEA7055716, study PRJEB34461) | soil metagenome | biome: terrestrial ecosystem; feature: Peninsula; material: soil | place: Antarctica | collected 2016
ACGATAGGTTGTGGCACTGCTTTCCTATTATAACGAACTGGCAAAACTGCGTGAGGATGTAGTGTTCTCTTAAACTCGAGCACTCCGTTCCTTATCATTATTAAATGGCGCATTATCTTAATTCCTCCAGAGGTGGAACCAGCGCAAGCACCTAAAAACATCATTCCAAAAAAGAATATCGTTAAAAAAGGAGTCCATACTGTATAGTCGGCACTAACAAAACCAGTGGTGGTAATTATAGTAAGAACTTGAAATAAGCTATGGCGCACGGCACTTTCAAAACGCCCCCAAACCATTGGATGTGAAATAGTGGAGAGCGTAATATCCACTTGAAAATAAATTATTAAAGCCGCCACAGTACTAAGACTAAACACCAAAATAGCATATAACCTAAACTCTTCATCTTGAAATATTTTTTGAAATCTTCTTTTGAAAGCAAAATAACTAAGTACAAAATTGCTACCAGCTAAAAACATAAAAGCCATAATGATATATTGTATCATCGGTTTATCGTTCCAATAAGCAACGCTTGCATTTTTTGTGGAAAACCCACCCGTGCTAAGTGTAGATAAGGAATGGTTAATGGCATCAAAAAAGCTCATCCCAGCTATTTTAAGTAAAACTGTTTCGGCCAAGGTATAACCCACATAAATAAGCCATAATCTTTTCGCAGTATCAGTAATTCTTGGATGCAATTTATCACCGCCAGGACCGGGTGCTTCCGCTGCGAAAAGTTGCATTCCCCCAATTCCCAGTAATGGTAAAATTGCGATTGCTAAAACAATAATTCCCATCCCTCCTATCCAGTGAGTTATACTTCGCCAAAAAAGAACTCCATTTGGAATGCTTTCAATATCTGTCAAAATAGAGGCTCCTGTAGTTGTATAACCACTCATGGTCTCAAAAAATGCATCGGTAAAACTTGGGATGGCCCCTGTAAAGAGATAAGGCAAGGTGCCAATCAGCGCCATAAAAATCCAACCGAAAGCTACGATGATGTATCCTTCTCTTTTTTGAACTTCCTTTCTATGATTTTTTGTGAAAAACATTACAGCTCCACCTGCCAGTAATGCAACTGCTCCAGCCAAAAGCATCTCTTGAAGTACGCCGTCTTTGTAATACCAACTTACTATAGCTGAAAGCAACATAAAGCCACCATTTACCATAAGTAGAAGGCCCATTATGTGCGAAATTATTTTATAATTAAGTTTGGATAAAGGCCCCATTAGGTGAAGAGTTTTTCCATCTTTCCTATGGATTGCGGCAGACAGCATACTACTACCTTATCCCCGGCCTTTATTTCGAAATCTCCCAAAGCGATTATCCCAACATTCTCTCTTACAACGCCACCAATTATGGCGGAAGTTGGTAAATTTAAGTCTTTGATTTTTTTGTTGCAAACCTTAGAATTCGAAGAAACATTGAACTCCAAAAGTTCGGCGTTCATATTGTTAAGCTTTGTCATGGCCACAACATCTCCTTTCCGAACATATCTGAAAATATTATTGGCTGCCAATAATTTTTTATTAATAAGCGTATCGATACCAATAGAATGCGAAAGCTGAAAATAATCCATATTTTCAACCAATGCTATGGCCTTTTTCACGCCTTTAGATTTGGCCACTAAACAGGACATTATATTTGTCTCACTATTTCCAGTTACTGCAATAAAGGCATCCATATCTGCAAGGGATTCTTCCAACAACAAATCCACATTTCTACCATCGCCATTTATCACTAAACAACCTGGAATTTCATCTGCTATTTCGAATGCTTTTTCTTTGTTTCTTTCAACCAACTTTACATTAAAATGATCTTTGCACAAATCTTTCGCGGTCTTATAACCTATTTTGCTTCCGCCAAGAATCATTACATTTTTTATGTCTTGCTTACTCTTGCCTGAAAGTTTGAAGATTTGCTCGTCACCGTTTTTTACAGTTGTAAAATAAACCTGATCTCCTTCCTTAAACTGGGTGTCTCCTCTTGGAATTATTGTGTATTGCGTTCCAAACCGCTGAATGGCGATTGGCACATATTTTAAATCTGGATATACTTTTGCTACTTCTTTTACTGATTTCCCCACAAAAGCAGAAGTACGCGAAAGGCTTAAACCCATCATCATCAGCGCTCCATCCTCAAACTCATAACTTTCATTAAAGGCACTTTGATTTAGAAGTAACTCAATTTCATCTGAAGCTAAAGCTTCGGGAGAAATCAACTCATCAATACCAAACTTTTCGAAACCTACCTCATCCTTTTTGTCGATAAACTCTGTGTTCGAAATTCTAGCGATAGTACGTTTGGCACCAAGTTGCTTTGCCAAAACACATACTGTAATATTCGTTGTTTCGCTGGATGTAACAGCAATCACCAAATCTGTCTCCGCAACATTTGCATCCTTCAAAACGGCAATTGAAGTTGAATCTCCCTTGATTACTCGAATATCCAATTGAGTGTCTGCATTCGCCAAAGCCTCTCGATTCGGGTCGATTAGAGTAATGTTTAACGATTCAAAAGAGAGCAATTTCGCAAGATGGAAACCCACTTCTCCGGCACCAGCAATGATAATCTTCATTGAGATTAAGTTTAATATTTAAAGAAATTCTTCCAAATATTTAATTTGAAAAAATATGCAATAAATTCATACAGCAGCAAAGGTAAATAAATAAAAGCCACGTATTAATAAAACGTTTTTTCAATATAAACTTTCTTAAAGTTTGAAACTTGAACAAAGTTAACAGCACCTCTTAAAAAAATATGTAATTTTGCAAACGCAATTTTATGGAAAAGAAAATAACACCTTACAAAGATTCTTCGGAAGGAAAAAAGAAACAAGTAGAACAGATGTTCGACAATATTTCTGAAAATTATGATGGTTTAAACCGCGTAATTTCCTTGGGCTCCGATATTAAATGGCGAAAAAAAGTCATTAAAATGGTCGCGAGTACAAACCCCGATAGTATTCTCGATATTGCTACAGGCACAGGTGATCTAGCTATTCAGTTTGCAGAAAAAACGTCAGCAGAAAAAATTATTGGCCTAGATCTTTCCGATGGCATGCTTTCGGTTGCTCGTAAAAAGGTTGCGGGTAAACCTATTTCAGAAAAAATTGAGTTTATACAAGGTGACTCTGAAGCATTGCCATTTGAAGACAACTCGTTCGACGCAATAACAGTTTCTTTTGGTATTCGAAATTTTGAAAATCTAGAAAAAGGTCTTTCAGAAATTCTTAGAGTATTAAAAAAGAATGGAATTTTCGTAATTTTGGAAACTTCTGTTCCAGCCAAATTCCCTTTTAAACAAGGGTATCATTTGTACTCCAAAACAATCCTCCCACTTGTGGGCAAGCTGTTCTCAAAAGACAAAGTGGCGTACAAATATTTAAGTGAAAGTGCTTCTGCATTTCCACACGGAGAAAAACTCAACAATATTTTGCGTAAAATCGGGTTTAATGAAGTGAAAAATAATCCCCAAACTTTTGGTGTGGCAACCATTTATAATGCTACTAAATAATTTATGAAAAAGCTATTTTTTGTATTAACATTGTTATTGGTAACATCAACTTTTCAAGCTCAGAAGAAGTGGTTTACCCGAGAGCGACTTTCAAACGACGCAACCGGTGGGCAAGGTAGTCTTGATAATAAACTTATATCTTGGGGCTATTTCCTAGGATTAAACAATTACGATTTTAAGTTTGACTACAAAGAAGATTATGGAGATCTAGACACAGATATTCTCGTGGAAAGTTCTTCAGGATTTAACGTTGGATTAGTTGGCGATTTGCGATTGCATAAATATATTAACCTCCGTTTAGAACCAGGTTTAGTTTTTTCGCAGCGCGATCTTACTTTCCCGGGACTTGAAACACCAAAGGAATATCTCCGTCAAGTAAAATCCACATACATCCATATTCCACTTTTAGTTAAATTTTCAACCGCACGACTTAACAACGTAAAACCCTTTGTTGTTGGTGGGGTTTCTACATCATATAACCTAGCCAGCAACGAAAAAAATCCGGAGGATAATAATGAAGGGAAATTCCGGATGAAAAGCACTGCCTATAATTACGAGCTTGGGTTTGGAATAGATTTTTATCTATACTTTTTTAAATTCACACCATCTATCCGTGGTGTTTTTGGACTTAACGATGAATTGGTTGCTGACGACGATCCCAATAGTCCATGGACCGGAAATATTGATAAATTATCTACGCGTGGAGTTTTTATTAACTTTACTTTCCAGTAGATCTTCTAAATTCGCTTAATAGAATTGCGGTTGCTGTTGCCACATTAAGACTTTCGGTTTTTTGAATCTTTCCAAAACGTGGAATGGTTATTTTATGTGTTATTTTCTGCAGGATTTCATCTGAAATACCATTGGCTTCATTACCCATTACTACAATTCCATCTTTCGGAAGTTCTTCGGAATAGATGTTTTTTCCATCCATAAAACCTCCATAAATGGGTAATTGTGTTCTCCCGAAATATTCTGAAAGAGATAAATAGTGCACCTGAACACGTGCCAATGAGCCCATAGTTGCTTGCACTACCTTTGGATTAAAACAATCTGCAGTATCTTGGGAACATATTAAATTTTGCACACCAAACCAGTCGCACAACCTAATAATAGTGCCTAGATTTCCCGGATCGCGCAAAGCATCCAATGCAACAATTAAACCTGAATCCTGCAAGGGTTTGTGTTTGGGAATTTCAAAAACTGCCAAGGAAGTATTTGCCGTTTTCAGAAAACTGATTTTATTAAGTCCAGAATCTGTAATATGAAAGTGATTTTCCGCCCTAACCTTAGAATTATCTGTACTAAATAACCATTGAAGTTTTAATCCTTCATTAATTAATTCTGCAATAACTTTAGGACCTTCGGCCACAAATAAACCTGTTTGATCTCTGTACTTTTTTTGTCCTAGACTCGTTATTAATTTTGTTTGACTTTTGCTGACCAAAATATAGTATTTTTGAACTTGAATAAAATGATATTGTTATAGACTGATTCGGAAATTTTGAATTCTCAGTTTACAGACCGAAATTATCATTTTTTACCTCGGTCCTAAAGGATGAAACGATAATTTCGATCTATTTCCCTTTAGGGCTAAGGTAAAAATAGGTCGAAATTAGAATCCCAAATTATTCTATACACCTCCAATAAAATTGAACACTTGAAGAACGACCTCACAAAAATATCACTAATTATAGTATTAGTTAGCCTGTTTTTTTCGTGTAATGCCGTGAAGCGGGTTCCTGAAGGAAAATTTTTACTTACGAAAAATACTATTTTAGTAGATAGCGTAAAAATTAAAGATGCGGGAGTTCACAGTCAACTGGCACAAAAACCAAATCCCAGCATTCCACTTATAGGCCTTCCTATAGGCTTATACATTTACAATCTTGCCGATCCACAACCAGATTCTACCTATTACAAATGGCTCCATAAAAATCCCAAGCGGGAAGAACGGCTTGTTCGTTTCCTTTCAAAGAAACAAGTAAATAAAATAGATAGTAGTTATGTAAGTATCAATGAGTGGCTTCAAAAATCTGGGGATGCGCCAGTTATTATAACAGACAGCAAAATTGAAAAATCCAAGAATCGACTAAAGCGTTGGTATGCAAGCTATGGTTATTTTAATGATGAAGTGGACCATAGAATCGATACTAGCACAAAAAAGGAAAAAAGAGCTGGTATAACCTATTTGGTGAAAAAACATAAACCTTATTTTGTGGGCGATACTATAATAGAGAAGATAAGTTCACCTGTTGTAGATTCACTCTTTCAGCTTCGGAAAAACAATACTTTTATTATTCCAGGAAAACAATATGCTGCTGATGATTTTGTAAACGAACGCGATAGACTTACCATTCAATTCAGGAATTCTGGATTATTTCATTTTGAGCAGGATTATATAGGTTTTGAAGCAGATACTATTAACACAGACCATAAAGCCGATATAACCTATATTATTTCAAATAGGAAAATCACCCAAGGAGATAGCACCTTTACTGTACCTTTTAGGGTTCATAATATCAATGAAGTTAGGATTGTTACAGATTTCAAATACGAAAATCGCAACAAAAAATTCCAGGATTCAATAAGTTATAAGGGCTATAAGCTCTTTAGCTATGGGAAAATGCGTTATCGCCCAAAAGCAATTGCAGATGCTGTCGCCATCATTCCCGATAATATCTATAAAGACATTGACCGAACGCTTACATATAACCAAATTAGTGATCTTCGGATTTTCAAATATCCAAATATTAATTATACTGAGGTTGCAAATGACACGACGTTCAGCTTGCTAGACGCAACTATATTGCTTAGTCCACGTGACCGATTTACCGTGGGGGTAGATTTTGATGCCTACACTTCAACCATACAGCAATTTGGCGTAAGTTTTAGTGGAAATATGATTTTTAGAAACATCTTCCGCGGTGCGGAAATACTTGAAGTTTCAGGTAGAGGAAGTTTAGGTTCCTCAAAGGATGCAGCGGATAGCGAAAGCAGATTTTTCAATATTTCAGAATTTGGTGCAGATGTAAAACTGACTTTCCCAAGAATCATTTTCCCTTTAAATACTGAAAAACTAATCCCGAAATATATGTCGCCTTCCACAAGTGCAAGTTTTGGCCTGAGCGCACAAAACAATATTGGTTTGGATAGGCAGGCTGCAAATGGTGTGTTCAATTATCGTTGGAAACCTTCAAAAATATATACATATCAACTGGATCTTCTCAACCTACAATATGTTCGTAATTTGAATACAGAGAATTATTTTAGAGTTTATAAAAGCTCTTATTCCCGATTGAATGAAATAGCGGAAGGTTTAGATTATGATTTTAATATTCCATCAGATGATCCAACTTTAGAGATTCCTGATGAAACGGAAACTTTTATGTCTGATGTATTAGATAGAATTATAAATTCAGATTCAGACACTTATCAAGAAGTGCAGAGTATTCGTGAACGCCAAAGAAGGCTCAGTGAGAACAATCTTATTTTTGCAACAAATGTCACAATAACCCGAGATACCCGCGAAAATATTAACGACAACAATTTTTCAAGAGTACGTGTAAAACTTGAAGCTGCTGGAAATTTACTTTCAGGAATTGCCAGTATAGCTGGAATTAAAAAGAACAGCGAGGGAAACTACAATACTTTTGGAGTGGTTTATTCGCAATACGCCAAAGTTGAGACAGAGTACATTAAACACTGGGATTTAGACGGTAAGAATATCTTTGCAGTTCGTGCTTTTGGAGGTATCGCTATTCCTTATGGCAATAGTAGTAACATCCCTTTCACCCGAAGTTATTTTGCTGGTGGAACAAACGATAACCGAGGATGGCGCGCATATGATCTTGGCCCCGGAAGCAGCGGGAGCGTTCTGGATTTCAACGATGCAAACTTTAAGCTAGCTTTCAATGCCGAATATAGATATACCCTTTTAGGTGCTTTAAAAGGAGCATTTTTTATAGATGCGGGAAACATTTGGAATGTTTTAGATGATGTTAACAGACAAGCATTTATTCTTGATAGTTTTAAGGATCTGAAAGAAATTGCGGTAGCCACTGGATTTGGAATCCGTTATGATTTTGGGTTTTTTGTATTCCGTTTTGACGTTGGTTTCAAGACACACAACCCCGGAAGACCCGAAGGCGAACGTTGGTTTAAAGACTATAATTTCTCGAAAGCCGTTTATAACATCGGTATCAACTATCCTTTCTAAACCATTAAAATTTGCTATTTTTGTTTCCCTCTATCCCTATTAGGGGAATAGAAAATCTATTAAAGAACACAATCAATAAATAACGATTAACGATTTATACAAAAATTATGAGTCATGGAATTAAACCGGGGGTAGCCACCGGAAAGGAAATTCAGAGAATACATAAGTACGCCAAAGAAAAAGGCTTTGCTATGCCTGCAATAAATGTTGTTGGTTCGGATACTGTGAATGCCGTTATGGAAACAGCAGCAGCATTAAACTCACCCGTAATTATTCAATTTTCAAACGGCGGCGCACAGTTTAATGCTGGAAAAGGTCTTTCAAATAAAAATGAGAAAGCTGCTATTGCTGGTGGTATTGCGGGCGCAAAACATATTCACGAGCTTGCAGAAGTATATGGGGCAACAGTTATTCTTCATACAGATCACTGTGCTAAAAAACTACTTCCTTGGATTGACGGTTTGCTAGATGCAGGTGAAAAATTCTATAAAGAAAACGGAAAACCTCTTTATAGCTCACATATGATAGATCTTTCCGAAGAGCCTCTTGAAGAAAATATTGAAATTTGCAAACGATATTTAGAGCGTATGAGCAAAATAGGGATGACGCTGGAAATTGAGCTGGGAATTACTGGTGGTGAAGAAGATGGTGTAGATAATACCGATGTTGATTCTTCAAAATTATATACCCAACCAAAAGAAGTTGCTTATGCTTACGAGGAACTTTCAAAAATTAGCGATCAATTTACCATTGCTGCAGCTTTTGGTAATGTTCACGGAGTTTACAAACCCGGAAATGTAAAATTGACTCCAATTATTCTGAAAAATTCACAGGAATATGTTCAGAAAAAATTCAACACAGGCCCTAATCCAATAGATTTCGTTTTCCACGGCGGAAGTGGTTCTTCTTTGGAAGAAATCCGTGAAGCAATTAGTTATGGGGTCATAAAAATGAACCTTGATACTGACATGCAGTTCGCTTTTACAGAAGGTGTACGCGATTATATGACTTCGAACCTTGAATATCTAAAAACGCAAATAGGAAATCCTGATGGGGACGATATTCCAAACAAAAAATATTACGATCCAAGAAAATGGCTTCGCGAGGGCGAACTGACTTTCAAGAAAAGGCTTGAACAAGCTTTTAAAGATTTGAATAACGTAAATACGCTCTAAAAATTCAGAATTATGAATTATAAAAAGTTCTAATTCTGAATTAAAAGTTGCGATTTTATAGTCTTGGTAAAGAAAGGAACGTATATAATTAAACGTTAGTAATTTTAGAGTTTTTTATCTAGTTATTAATAACCTGAATTCATAATTCTGAATTCGTAATTCATAATTAAAATTATGCCTTGGTTTAAAAGAACAAAAAAAGGGATTCAAACCCTAACCGAAGATAAAAAAGACGTCCCAAAAGGTTTATGGTATAAATCACCGACTGGGAAAGTTGTGGACAGTGAGGAACTGGAAAAAAACTTTTACGTTAGCCCTGAAGATGGATATCACGTACGTATAGGAAGTAAGGAATATTTTGAAATTCTTTTTGATGAAAACAAATATAAAGAGCTCGATAAAAATCTTACTTCAAAAGACACCTTGGACTTTATTGACAAAAAGAAATATACAGACAGACTAAAAGAAGCCCAAGATAAAACAGGCCTTAAAGATGCTATTCGTTGTGCCGTTGGAAAATCGCTGGGTGCAGATTTAGTGGTGGCCTGTATGGATTTCAGTTTTATTGGAGGTTCTATGGGAAGTGTTGTTGGCGAGAAAATTGTCCGTGCCGCAGATTATTCACTTAAAAATAAAATTCCGTTACTGATAATTTCTAAAAGTGGTGGCGCTCGAATGATGGAGTCTGCCCTATCCCTAATGCAACTTGCGAAAACCAGTGTGAAACTCGCCCAATTGAGCGATGCTGGCGTTCCATATATTTCATTGTGTACAGATCCAACCACTGGAGGAACAACCGCTTCTTTCGCCATGCTTGGTGATATTAACATCAGTGAACCGGG